>MDSY01056821.1_pt1 | contig 16804 bp, 10 predicted proteins | sample 811131 | NCBI WGS metagenome assembly MDSY01 (sample SAMN05326643, study PRJNA326480) | marine metagenome | isolation source: seawater | place: Atlantic Ocean: South West | collected 2010
CATATTTACCAATGCAAGAAACTTTACACACTCTTGAATCTTTTTAAACTCAGTGCTCTCTGACTTCAGAAATTTTCGCCTAGCGGGAGTATTATAAAAGAGATCATGGACAATCACAGAAGTACCCGTTGGATGCGCTGCTGGCATAATTTCAGGTGGCAATCCTTTTTCAGAGGAAGTTAAAGAGTAGGCATTATTTTGATCTAATGCTGAAACCATTTTTAGTCGCGAAACGGACGCAATACTTGCTAGAGCCTCGCCTCTAAAACCCAAAGTATGCAAAGCATTTAAATCATTGAAATTATCAATTTTACTTGTTGCGTGTCGTTGTATTGCTCGAGATAAATCACTCTTACTTATACCACCTCCATTATCTGTCACTTTTATAGTTTTTATACCACCTGACTCTATATCTACTTCAATCGCATCCGCACCTGAATCGATACTATTTTCACAAAGCTCTTTGACTACAGATGCGGGTCGTTCAATCACCTCGCCAGCTGCAATCTGATTTACTAAATTGTCATGTAAGACTTTAATACTTTTCATTTCTCAAATCACTTTCCAATAACAATCGAACTTCTATGGAACTGCCAATTTTTGACCTACTGAAATTGTAGATGAGGATAAATTATTGCTACGCATAATAGCTTTTGTAGTCGTTTTATTCTTGAGCGCAATTTCAGAGAGCGTATCACCTCTTTTTACAATGTACACCATTTTTGGTTGCTCAATAACTTGCCCATAAATGGTCAATCTCTGTCCAACCTTGATCACATTACTAGACAAATTATTCTGAGATCGCAATTCGGCCAAGGAAATATTCCATGATTGAGCTATCTCAGATAGCGTATCCCCATTTTTCACCACATATATTTCTTTGATTTTATTTTCGTTCTCCCGAGGAAATTTTATATTCTGCCCCACGACTAGTTTTGAACTTTTCAAACCATTAAACCTTAGTAAATCATCCATCTTGAATCCATAGTCAACCGCAATTTGCGACAAGGTATCGCCGGACTTCACCTCATATTCATAAAGCTTATAATCCAATGCTTTGGGGATGAGTGCACCATATGGCGTATTTTTCACATGAAAATCCCTAATCCCAAAATAAATTGCTTGTGCTAATTTATTTTGATAGTTCTCATCTGCAAGCCTCATAGATTCAGCAGGGTTCGAAATAAAACCGGTTTCAATTAATAACGATGGTATGTCAGGCGATTTCAAAACAAGAAAAGATGCTCTTTCTACCTTTTTTTTATGCATGCGGCGAGCGACCTTACTTAACCTTTTAACAACGTATCCACCCGCCTCAAGGCTCATTTCAAGCGTTTTATCCATGGTTAAATCCAGTAAAATCTGATCAACTCCCTCCTCCTGCTTATCTATCTCAATAATTGTTGATCCTTGATTCAAATCTCTACGAATTTCGCCCTCAGACAAAAATTTATTGACCTCACTCTCTGAGCCTTCCGTTGACAATACATAAACAGATGCACCATTTGCTCTAGAGTCGGGGAAGGCATCAGCATGAATAGATACAAAGAAATCCGCTCTTTTATCGAAAGCGAGTCTACTTCTTTTCCGATGATCAAGAAAATAATCTCCATCTCTTGTTAAAAATCCATCAAAGGATGGATCTTGATCAAACAATCTTTCAATTTTTTTGGAAATACTCAGCACTATGTGTTTTTCCTGAATTTTCCCAGGACCAAGAGCTCCCGGATCTTTTCCTCCGTGTCCTGCGTCAATCGCAATTAATATTTTTCGTTTGGAGGTATTATCAGTTTTAGTGCTTTTCCCCTCGTTGTCCGGTACTTTAAAAAAATCAATTACGAATCTAGCCTGCCCTGAAACCTCCGAGTCTAGCAAAAAGTGCTTATATCTCCTTGCATCCTTGAGATCAAGGACCAATCGTAAATCGCCATATTTCTTTTTTGAGGTACGAATTTTCAATACATTAGTAGCAGATATATCAAGACTTGAAAGATCTGCAGAAAGAGCTGACTGCGAAAAATCAACGACTAAGCGATTTGGCTTAACCAACTCTATGATCTTATAAGTCACATCATGTTTAAATTCAAATACAAACCTAGTGGCCTTATCTGAATCTGACATTCTAGCAGCGGTTAAAAAATTATCCGAAAAAGCGGCCTCGCTGCAAATTAAAAGCATAAAGATGATAAATTTTCGTACTTTCATATAATTCAAAGGATATCCATAAAAGCATTAGGGGTTTTTATTGAACCAATTTATTTAATGTCGAATGCCCTGACTCTGACATGGGGTTGAAATTTAAATTTCTAGATTTCCCAACTATCGTAAAATTAATCTCTAAATCAACACATAAATCAACAGTCGCGATTCTCTCTGGCCACTCGATAAGAATTAAATCTGATATATCAAAATACTCGTGAAATCCAAAAAAATTGAGTTCTTCCGTATCTTTAACTCTGTACATATCAAAATGAGATACCCTGAACGAATTTATCTCATATGTCTCTACAATCGAGAAAGTGGGACTTTTAACATGTCCTGAGTGACCAAGCTGATTCAGGATACCCCGAGCTAGTGTGGTCTTACCAGCCCCCAAATCGCCTGCGAGTGTAATTACCAGTGGACGGCTAAGAGCCTTTGCAACTCTCTCTCCAAGAGACACCATTTCGAACTCATTCTCCACACAAAACTGCAATTTCAGTTCGCTCAAGTTGGATCCTTAGAATCAATCTTTATTATGATAATTAAAATTCTGCCCATTAATTATCTGCTTTATATAAGCTAACAAGTCTGTTGCTATTAAACCTTTGTCGGCATATTCATGCAATGCCATATCTGAGGCATAACTATGAACTGATACACCAATCTCCGCTGCCTCCTGAATACTCTTTCCTTGAGCTACTAATCCCCCAATTAACCCACTTAATAAATCGCCGGATCCTGCAGTGGCGAGCGCAGCATTACCATATGGACATACAAATAACTCATCAGAATTTAGAGAGGATAGAATTGAACCTGGTCCTTTCAGTAAAACAACACCTCCAAATATGCTTTGCAGCTTATTAACTGCTGCATATCTATTTTCTTCAACTTCTCGTACTGAACACCCAAGTAATTTCGCAGCCTCTCCGGCATGCGGAGTTATAACAATTTTTTTCGCTTTATAATCAAAAGATGATTCTTTTTCCGCGATTAAAGATAGAGCATCAGCATCTAAAATAATTGGCACATCGGTATTCATAAAAGTCTTTAACATTTCCCTTGACCAAGGAGACTTTCCCAGTCCTGGACCTATTACAATGGCTGACGCTTTATCAGTTAATCGTCGAGCTTCGCTGACCGTATTTATCCCATCTACAAGGCACTCCGGATTTCTAATAAGACAAGCAATCACATGATCGGGGCGGGTTACTATTCTTGTAAGCCCTGAGCCAATTCTCATCGAGCCCTCGGCAGAGATTATCGGAGCGCCACCCATTCCAAAATCGCCGCCAACTATTACACATAATCCAGCATCATACTTGTGAAATGCAGCGCTTCTCTTTGGTAAGTTTTCAATCGCCTTATCTATATCCAAAAGTTGCCCAAATTTACTTACATTTGGATAGCGACAGAGATCAATTTTAAGATCGTCAACCACTAGCTCCCCGATATACTCTCTTGCCTTTCCTGATAGCAATCCAGGTTTTAAAGCAATCAAACAAACAGTAAGATCTGCTCTAACAGCAACCGATGGAATATATCCAGTATCCGAGACTATTCCGGATGGCATGTCAATCGAGATAACTGGAGAAGTTTGTTGATTAACAAACTTTATAATTTTTTGCATGGGACCTCTTAATACGCCAGTCAGACCACTGCCTATTAATGCATCTATTATTACACCAGTATCCAGAACATAAGAATCGTCAAAAAATTCAATAGCAATATTTTGCTCTATACATTTTCTGCGAGTTGTCTCTGCAAGTAATGATCTTTTCTGAACATTCTTTTCCTCAATGATTGTTACAGAAATATTCATTTCATTTCCGATTAGAGCACATAGATAACCATCTGCTCCATTATTGGAGTGGCCGCACAAAACATATAATTTTTTTGGTTTGCCAAACTTTCCTATCAAGTTTTTCATGACACATTTTGCGGCACGTTCCATCAAACCTAGCTGCTTATTAATGTCCGACCCGCAATAAATTTTTTCGATTAATTTAATCTGCTCAGTCTTAAAGATTTTATTATTTTTTTCCATGAATAAACTCTAGTAAAATTATGAAATCAAAGCTATGAGTATTGGTAATAATGCCAGAATTTAACCAAAACAATATAGACCTAGATCAGCTTGCCGCAAATATTAAACATTGGGGAGGTAATCTTGGCTTCCAGAAGGTTTCCATAATAGAACCGGATCTAACATATGCATCTAAAAAATTAAAGTTATGGTTAGATAATAAATATAATGGGTCGATGGATTGGATGGCGAAACATGGAGAGAAGAGATATGTGCCGGAAAAGCTAGTTTTAGGGACGATTCGCGTCATATCGGTAAGAATGAACTATCTATCTGATCCGGATATGATTGCAACGTTGAAAGATGACAATAAAGCCTACATTTCAAGATATGCGCTAGGTAAGGATTATCACAAAATCATAAGAAAAAAGCTGGGTAGCCTGACCAAAAAGATTGCTAAAGAAATACCCGAGGAACAATTTAATCAAAGGCCATTTGTTGATAGCGCTCCGGTTCTTGAAAAACCTTTGGCTGAACAAGGAGGGTTGGGTTGGATTGGTAAAAATACATTACTTATCGACAGAACAGTTGGGTCATGGTTTTTTCTTGGAGAAATATACACATCTCTTCCTCTGCCAGTTGATAACAAAAAAGAGGTCAATCTTTGTGGCAAATGTAATGCTTGCATAAAAGTATGTCCAACAAATGCATTTCCAGAACCATATGTTCTGGACGCAAAAAAGTGTATTTCTTATCAAACAATAGAAAATAAAGGCATCATCCCTAAAGAATTACGCGCGCTAATGGGAAATCGTGTTTTTGGTTGTGATGATTGTCAAATTTGGTGTCCTTGGAATAGAGATCCAACGATAACATCTGAAGAATTATTTCAGCCCCGACATAAGCTTAATAATTCTTCACTGCTGGAGCTTTTCAACTGGAGTGAATCAGAATTTCAAGAAAAAACTTTAGGATCGCCAATAAGAAGAATTGGTTATGAGAGGTGGTTGCGAAACCTCGCTGTTGGTTTGGGAAACGCGCCACCGAGCGTAAACATCATAAAAAGCCTTAACGACAGAATCCCCAAGAGCTCAGAGATGCTTAGAGAACACCTTTACTGGGCATTAGAGGAACAAAATCGCAAACTTAACATTTGAGCATATTTTTTCGATAATACTCCAGCTCTGCTATCGACTCATATATATCATCGAGAGCCAAATGAGCTCCTTTCTTGCTGAATCCAGATTCCATTTCTGGATTCCATCTTTTCGCAAGTTCTTTTAATGTGCTCACATCAATATTCCTGTAATGAAAAATCGACTCTAACTCGGGCATATATTTTATTAAAAATCTTCTATCTAAAGATATTGAGTTTCCACACATAGGCGATTCGCCTTTTTTCACCCACTTTAATAAAAACTCTACTGTTGATTGCATCGCCTGGAATTCATCAATTTCGCTCTGTCTAACGCGATTTATTAAACCTGATCTGCCATGCTGCTCACGATTCCAATCATCCATACTGTTGAGAAGTGAATCAGGTTGCTTGATGGCAATTGACGGGCCCTCTGCTAAAATCTGCAGGTTGGAATCGGTTACGACAGTTGCAATCTCTATAATACGCTCTTTGTCAGGTTGCAAACCCGTCATCTCAAGATCAATCCATACCAAGTTCATTAATTCTTCCTGTATGTGATAACAACTTTATTTAAAGTCTATAATACCTTATGTTTAAAAGATTGATAACACGAATCAGCATCGTTCGAGGACTGCTGAATTATACAAACATAAAATGTTATAGCGGCTCCTGGGAAGGATCTGGGAACTCTGACGGTACACTCATAAAAGTATACAAAGACTGACAGAAAATGATCAGAATCTTAAAACGCTTGATTAAGCGACTTTTGGCCTCTATTCAAGGTATTCTTCCAAAGAGATATCTGTCGAAACTAATTCAAAAAGTTGCTGAAAGTGAAGCGCGAATAATAAAAAACACTCTTATAAAGCTAGCAATCGCAATTTTTAAAATTAACATAAATGAGGCAATAAGTTCGAATATTTCTAGTTATAAAAGCTTCAATCACTTCTTCACCAGAAAATTAAAAGATGGAGTTCGGCCCATCGACGAACGTGAAAATAGTGTTTGCTCTCCTGCGGATGGCACTATTACGCAATTTGGAGTAATAAAGTCAACTGAAATTATCCAAGCTAAGAATAGTAGTTACAGCCTAATAAAACTCGTACAGGATACCGCTATGACTAATCGGTACATCAATGGTAATTTCTTTACTATTTATCTGTCGCCTAGAGACTACCACAGAGTCCACATTCCATTTAAGGCAAAAATCATAGCTCATCATTTTATCCCAGGACAACTTTATTCAGTAAATAAAAACAGTATTGAGCATATACCTGAAATTTACTCGAGAAATGAGAGATTGATCTGCGAGTTTTTTTCAAAAGATTTAGGTTACTTCTCGATTATTTTTGTGGGTGCTTTTCTGGTTTCGGGCATTGAAACAGTATGGCAATGCACTCATGATTTTAAAAAAAATAAACAAAAACGAATTGATTTATCAGAAAGCCAAATGGAATTTCAAAAAGGGGAAGAAATTGGGAAGTTTAAATATGGCTCCACCATAATTTTGCTATTTCAAAATGGAAAAACTGCTCCATTAGAGAAATTTAACTTATCTGATAGCAGCGTTCAGGTTGGCAAAAGAATAACCACCTCTCTCAACTAAATTGATAAGAAAAATCATGTACAGCCATTATCATTTCATTAACATTATCAGGCTTTACATCAGGTGTAATACCGTGACCAAGATTAAAAATATGTCCGGGGTGGGGACCAAAACTCTCTATTATCTTTGACACTTCATTTCGAATCATTGACTTATCAGATAAAAGAACACTCGGATCTAAATTACCCTGTATCGACACAAGATTTCCGACTTTTTGTCGGGCACTTCTTATATCTGTAGTCCAATCAATACCTATGCAGTCACAATTCGTTTTGGCTATATCTGAGATCCATTGCCCGCCTCCCTTGGTGTATAAAATAATTGGTATCTTGTCACCGTGCACGATTTTTAGACCTTTGATAATTTGGTTCATGTAGTTCAACGAAAAGTCAAAATAACTATCATGACTCAACAATCCGCCCCAAGAGTCGAATATTTGAACCACTTGCACACCATGCTCAATCTGTGCATTAAGGTAATCAATAACACAGGAAGTAAGTTTCTCAAGGAGTAGATGCAGCAACATTGGATCTTGGTAGCGCATCGCCTTCACTTTCGAAAAATTTTTACTGCCCTGTCCCTCAATCATGTAAGCAGCAAGAGTCCATGGACTTCCTGAAAAACCGATTAATGGCAACCGGTTATTAAGCTCATACTTAATTAAGGAAACCGCATCGAGCACATAAGAAAGGTCGTTATGGATACTTATTTTGGGTAAATTTTCAACATCGGAAAGATTTTGAATGGTCTTCCTAAATTTTGGACCCTCTCCTGCTTCAAAATACAAACCGAGACCCAAAGCATCTGGAATCGTAAGGATGTCAGAGAATAATATTGCTGCATCTAAATCAAAGCGCTCAAGCGGCTGAAGTGCTACCTCACAGCATAATTGTTTGTTTTTACATAAAGCCAGAAAATCGCCAGCTTTTTCCCTTGTAACTCTGTATTCAGGCAAATACCTACCTGCTTGGCGCATGATCCATATTGGAGTTCTATCAACACTTTTTCGCCGCAGAGCTCTCAGAAATCTATCGTTTTTAATCTCAGTCATTTCTTTTGATAGCACGATTGAAAAATTTCAATATACGTCTCTAAGGTAACGTTTTTCTCTCTTGAGGTTATTGACGTAAATATCTGCATTTTCAGGTGTCATTTTGCCCTCTTGTGCAATGATTTCACGTAACGCTGAGTCAACGTCTTTGGCCATTCTAGTTGCATCACCACAAACGTAAAAATGAGCTCCTCGCTCGAGCCACTCGAACATTTCCTTACTTTTCTCCCGCATTCTATCTTGAACATACACCTTTTCTTTTTGATCTCTGGAAAAAGCCAGATCGAGCTTAGTGAGAAGGCTAGAATCCATTTTATTTAGGAACTCTTCTTCATAGGAGAAGTCAAACTCTCTAGTTTGATCACCAAAAAACAACCAATTGTCTCCAGTGGCTTTACTCATTTCTCGTTCATCTAAAAATGCTCTGAATGGTGCAACGCCAGTCCCAGGACCAACCATAATCATTGGTGTTTTACTATCCTCAGGAATCCTAAATGATTTATTTGGAGTCACAAATATTTTTACAGATTTACTCTCTGGCACCCTATCAGATAAATAAGAAGAACAAACTCCCAAATGAGTTCTATCATTTTTATTCCATCTGACAGCAGATATTGTCATATGAATTGAATTAGGGTACTTCATTGGACTGGAAGAAATTGAGTAAGCCCTATGCTGCAAAGATTTCAAGTTAGACAAAACATCATTAATATCAAATGTATAATTGGGATCAATATTTAGCAGATCTAGTATGTCTTTCCCCCAAAGATATTCCGATAATACCTCTTTGTTTACACTCTGAAGAACTGACTTAAGCTCCTTGTGATCAATCTTATCTCCAATGTATGCTACTAAATTTTTGGACGGAGTAGATATTTCATAGTTTGAAGTTAATAGCGCCTCAATTGATTCGGACTTACCCTTTGGAACGAAGGAACTCTCCACACCAAGGCGGGTGATAATTGATTCTACTAACTCGGGAGAATTTATAGGCAAGATATTTATAACGTCGCCGGCTTCATACAAAATCCCACTATCGGATAGATCTACTTCAAAATGTCTTATCTCCTTACTCGAACCCACCTTCGATAGGAGTCTATTTGTTGATAAGACTGCGGTGAACGGATTTTTTCTATTCCAAACAGATTTTTCTGATTTTACTTCACGTTGAAAGCTTGTCTTTTTAGGGTTATCAGATAACTTAGGCATGATATTACTGATCCATGATGACGCGACTTCCTCATAATCAACATCACAATCTTGTCGTTTAATAATTCTTGTTGCGCCTAGCTGCTCCAGCCTCATATCAATCAACTTTCCAGCTTGGCAAAATTCATCGTAACCAGTATCCCCAAGTGCTAATACACCGAACTTCATATTAGGGAGTTTGGGCATATCTGAGTTACTGAGATCTTTCCAAAAAAGTTCCGCATTGTCAGGCATTTCACCTTCACCGTAGGTTGCTATGGTAAAAATAACGTTATTCATGTTTGCAAAAGTACTTATATCAATCTCATCTAGACCTTGCACTTTCGCTTCAATACCAAAGTTTCTGGCCGCATCTGCTGTCTCACATGCGAGCGACTCAGCGTTTCCTGTTTGTGTACCATACAAAACATTAAGTAATTTACTTGGGTCTTTTTCAGTTGAATCTGCAACATGGCCTGTTGACGTTTGCACGGCTTTAATACCAGCTAAAAAGCCTGATAACCAGGATTTTTGATCATCAGAAAATGGTGCATCTTTTGGAAAATTCGGTGCTTTCATTTTAACAATGCTCAATCATCCGGTGCTTAATAGTGTATCAGTGATAATACTTTTGGAAAAAAGCTCCTCAAAATCTGGAATTTCTCCGAGCTCAGCTTGATTCTTCCAATCTTGCCGTAAGATCCAGGAATATGTACCAATACTATCCATAGACAAGCAATTGCGAAGGTTCAAAGCCTGTTTGTAATCTCTCAATCTCTTATCAGCAATTAGCACCGCCAACTCCTCTGAACTATAGTCTAATATCGCTTTCTTAGCATATTTTAATAAGCCATTCATTAGACTATGATCTTCAGTCAAAATTAAATTCCTTGTGGTTTTATTTACCAACTCACTATCTTTCTTTTGCGATGGATGTTTTTTTTGAGATATTTTTTGAGCGAAGTCGAGAACAAAGTAGCTATTCAATAATTGATGATTATTATCTCTGCGTGGAGAAGAGTCGGGAGCATGGCCATCTAGAACCAGAGTCCTCGATCGCCAGCATTTTTTCAATTTATTAATTTGGTACCCAACTAAAGATACAGACAGCTCATCGATGAGTTCTTTCTGAGTCTTTTCTGCCAGTATTTGCCTCGAATCTTGATATTGTAAGAGAGCCTTGGGAGTGAGTACTGCAAAGCAACTCTTTTGCTCGTCCCAATTAGAGATAATTTCATATGCCTTGGGGGAACCAGTTGCTTGAATGTGCCAGTGAAGCATTGTCTCGATCGCAATAGAATGAATCTCTGTGGTAAGAGAATCATCCTCTAAGTAAGCTAACTCAACCGATCCATGACTAACGCTTTGTTGGCACACTTTATCTGGATCATACTGATATACAAATCCTCCTGACATTCCATTCCCCATGCCTTTACTAAAGCTGCCAAGATTCATGATTGTCCCATTTGTCATGTATTCTGCACAAAACTCTCCGACACCCTCTACGACCGCAGACGCACCAGAGTTCCTAACGGCAAACCTATCTCCAGCCTCTCCTTGAAAAAACATCCTGCCACCCGTCGCCCCAAACATAGCGAAATTACCTACTAGAACATTTTTCTTGATAATCCCATGGGATTTTGGTGATTTTATTATAATCATTCCACCACATGCCGCTTTTCCAACACCATCATTGCAGGTGCCTTCATGCTCTAAAATCATTCCATCATTACACAGCAGACCGTAAGATTGCCCAGCAGCTCCGAATGTCTTTATCTTGATTGCATCGGAATGCAAAAACTTTCTTCCTCTTACATCAACATATGCTCCTGATATCAATTTTTCTTTATATTCATAATTAAGCATACGCTCAATATCAATCGCAACCTGCCCGCCCACACTTTTATTGCAATTAGTAAGAGCATCTGGATGCGATATCGTGATTTGAAACTTGTTCTCTTCAAAAATATTTTGCTTAATATTTCTTATAAACTTGTCATCTAAGTAATAGCTGCTTTGCAGATAAATTGGGTTATCTACTCGATGTTCTTTGACATTGGCCAACATCGCTCTAACATCAAGCTGACCAACAGACGCTGGATGATCCAATAAATGTAGCAAATCAGACTTGCCTCGCGCCTGACGAAGTGATTCAAGTCCGAGATCTGACAGAATCTCCCTAACTTCATGTGCCACATTCAAAAAATACTGTGCTAACGCCCTAGGGTCACCATCAAAGACCTCGGGATTTGTCGTCAACCCCGCAGGACACTTAACGTTGCAATTTTTCGCCATAACGCATTTGAGCATCATCAATGCTGTTGTCCCAAATTCGAAGCTATCCGCCCCCAATAATGCCGATTTAACAACATCTGAACCAGTTTGGTGTGCCCCAGAGCATCTCAGGACAACTTTTTCTCTGAGTCCATTTATTAAAAGAGCTTGATGAACCTCAGCTATTCCAATCTCCGCCGCCCTTCCAGTATATTTAAGAGAGGTCACCGATGCAGCTCCAGTACCTCCAGTATTCCCAGCAACATTAATAACATCCGCGCCTGCCTTAGCGACGCCTACTGCTATAGTTCCAATACCATACGACGAGACAAGCTTCACTATAACTCGCACTCTTGCAGCCTTCGCGTCATGAATTAACTGCGCCAAATCTTCAATAGAATAAGTATCATGGTGGGGTGGAGGAGAAATCAATTCTACTCCCGGAATACCACCTCGGGCAGCTGCGATTTCAACATTTACTTTCGCCGCTGGTAATTGACCACCCTCACCAGGTTTTGCTCCCTGACCTATCTTTATTTCAACTTCTTCAATCATCGGATCAGCAAGGTAACCCGCCCAGACGCCAAATCTACCAGATGCAAATTGCTTGATTTTTGATGCTCGAATTGTCCCGTATCGCGTAAAATGCTCTCCACCTTCCCCACAGTTCGACATACCGCCAACCATATTAATACCATGAGCCACAGCCTCGTGCGCCGATGCAACCAGTGCTCCATGACTCATTGCACCTGACGAGAGAGTTGGTGTTATTTCTGAAGCCGCCTGAACCTTGTCTACACAAATTTTTTCTGGCGCGCTCATCAGTCTGTCAAGATAACTCGCGGCATTCCCTGTAGCTTCAAATAAAATTGTATTATCCTGTATTCTCGACATCAGGATTTCAACGCCGAATCGATCAGCAAATGATATTCTCAAGGCGTCTAAACGCTGGTTATCTAAATCACTTTTATCTGGAAAGTTAAGCTTATAATTACCCTCTGCTATCTTTTTGCATGTAATCCCGCGAACTAAAAAATTGTTGTTTCCATAGCGATTGAATAACATCATCCTGCGACGAAATGCATCAGCTGAGTCTATTGAGCTGACATCAATTGGAAAAGCAAGGACATCGCGGAGGGCGGCCGGCCTTCTTGTTCGCTCTTCCATCATCATTTGAGTGAATTTCCTGTAGCCTGGTGTAATCTTGAAGTTATCAATATTATCTTTGGATACATAATCAAAACTACTATTGGCATAACCCTCATCGGTTATGCCAAAAGCGCTCTCCATTCTATTTAGTGTCAATAAGCGAAACTGATCATTTAATTCATGATCGCTCTTTTTATCGATTCTTAAAGGCTCCTCTGTGAGATCAACAAAACCCCGAACAGCAGATACTCCGTACGAATGCCCAGCGCCCTCACTCCGCTCCTTAAACAGACCTAAAATCGGAATATCTTCAGCACCCTCGCATTCTGACGCTTTAAAATGCCAATTAGTCGCAGCCTGAGCCACCTGAGAAAAACCTACACCGCCACAAGGCGAGTGCATATTTGGAAAATAAATCGCAAGAACCTCATCGCTAGTGTCGAGGAAATTAGGTTCAAAGAATTCTCCACCACAATAACTTTCGACTGTGCATAAACCAACCTTTCCCATTGTTTTCATGAGCGCCTTTTCCGCCGCATAGGAAAATTTTTCAAATGCCTCGTCACTAGTTGAACTAAATTTTTCCTCAGCTCTCATCTGAATACTCATCGGGTAGACGGCAGATGCACCAAATCCGAGAACGCAAGCAATATGATGAGAGGATGAAATCTGCCCACTTTCTACGACGACTGATACTTTAAATCTTAATCCTGTCTCGATAAGTCTTTGATTTACAGCCGATACCATCAATATTAGAGGAATACACCCATTTTCTTTGCTGACTTTCCTGTCACTAAGAATGACTATCCCTCCAATATCTCTTGAAAACCTTTCAACTTCATCGCATATATTTTCTATCGCACACCTAAGTTGATTTGCATTCGCATCGACATCATTGAAAACAGGCTTAAATAAAATGGAAAAGACGGATACAGAGACATCTTTCTGATTTTTAATTAATGTACATTTCTCAGAGTTAAGAATCGGTGAATCAACGATTATTTGTTTGCTTGAGACATCAATATTTGCTGGCTTGGCTCCCAGGGCCACTCGCAAGGTCATTCCATCAGATTCTCGAATAGAATCTAAGGGCGGATTAGTTACCTGTGCAAACATTTGAGAGAAGTACTTCGCGAAACTTCCTTCGCTATCAGACAACGCATTAATAGCATTTCCGTAACCCATAGCAGACACCTTTTCAATACCAGTCTCTAACATAGGATCAATCATAAATTTGAAACTTTCTTGATTGTGAGAATATGCTACGTATCTTCCTGCTAACGTAAGATCTCCTGAATACTCCAAATCAATATTGTTATTTTTGTTTTCGAAATTAACCTCATTAAGATTTATTCTTGCCGAGTTTAAAAGTTCCGAATAATTTTTCTTTTTGGCTAGTCGAAGCAATGCATTAGTTGTGCGAACCACCTCTCCCCTAGTATGGTCATAATAAAGCATCCCGCCAGCTTCAATTCTACCCCTTGAAATCGTAGTTTCATTAATAAAATTTATTTGACCTGCCTCTGAGGTAACTGCGATGTGCGTGTCGGTCTCAATGGTTCTCAAAGGACGCAACCCAAGTCTGTCAAGCCGCGCACCAATGATGTTACCATCACCAAAGATGAGTGCGGCAGGCCCATCATTTTTTTCTTCATAGAGCGAGAAATACTCCAACATATCTCTCACATTATCATCCAATTTATTATCGTTTTCCCATGCAGGAGGCATCATTGATACAACAGCTGTCACAAGATCCATGTCATCTTCCATAATTCTGCTATGAAAGGTTTGATCCAAGCGACAACTATCAGACTGACCCTTAGGACGAATAATTTGATTTGATTTAGCCCTAGCAATCGCATTTTCAGATAGGCGGTTTTTTTTATCGGTATTAAGCTCGCCATTATGAGCAATCATTCTAAATGGCTGTGCCATCGATGGATGTGGATCAGTATTTGTAGAGAATCTTGTGTGAAAAAATAGCGTATTTATGCAATGATTTGGGTCACTGAGATCAGAAAAATATGGAATGATTTCGTGCGATGACAATCTTCCTTTCAATACTTGCATTTTTGAAGATAAAGACAATGGATATAAACCATCAAATTTTGATTGCTGGTAAGCTTGTTTCTCTATCTCTAGCAATGCGTTGTAAGCTACTTTTTCAATATCGTCACCTAAATTGGGCTGGGATCGTTCAAATATCCACTGAACAACAGGTAATTGATAATGAATTGCGGCGGTGCTCAAAACCGAATTGTTTACTGGGATATCTCTGATAGCCAATACTTTGCATTCATGTTTCAACAGAGTTTCAGTTATAAAATTTTTGGCATTTTGGTGATGAGAGGAATTGTTTGGCATGAAAAAATTGCCAACTCCGAATTTCCCTAACGAGAGAGCCTTACCTACAATTGATTCAAAAAAATCTAATGATAAATCTATGGAGATGCCGGCTCCATCTCCAACACCTTCCGAGGAAACACCTCCTCTGTGAGGAACTGAACAAAGCGCCTCATTTCCCATCCTTATTAATTGATGAGTTTGTTTACTATCTTTTCTAGTAATAAAACCAACACCACAACTGCTTTTTTCTAGAGAAGCATCATATAGACCGTAGTGATCTTTTCCGTTCATTTATTCACCAAATCAAAAAGAGCATATATCTGAGTGCAAAACGCCTGGAGTTTTGAAAAGCACTTCAAAACATTCAGTTATCTTACGGTAAAAACGATAATTTAGGGTTAATTATCATGACAGTATGTTATCGCAATTTCGGTAACTTATGCAAAAGTAAGCAAACACGAACATCGCCTATGCATTCTAGAAAATTTTATCAAATAGACTTTTTGTTTCATTTTCCTCAATAAAGGCACTACCTATCGATCTCAATAAGATCAGACGAATATTTCCATCGATAACCTTTTTATCTCTTAGAGCATAACTTAAAAAGTCTTTTGGAAGCATTTCATCGGGCACAGTAACAGGTAAATCAAAATACCGAAAAAGATCTTCTAGGCCATTAATTTCCTCATCGGAAATATTTCCAACAACCTTTGAAGCCCTCATGGCGAGAATCATTCCAATCGAAATTGCCTCTCCATGAAGAAGACCACAATAATTTTGGAAAGACTCAATTGCATGACCAAAAGTATGCCCAAAATTCAGTATAGCTCGGATATTTGTCTCTTTCTCATCCTCAGACACAACCTTCGCTTTAATTTTGCAAGACATTTTAATAGCCTCACTGATAACAAGTGATTGCCGTTCCTTAATCGCCAGGCGATTTTTTAAAATCCAATTATAAAATTCTAAATTCTCAATCAGCCCATATTTTATGATTTCTGCCACCCCTGCAGAAAATTGCCTTTGCGGCAGCGTCTCAAGAAAATCTAAATCTATAACCACTACTCGAGGTTGATGAAAAGCGCCAATCATGTTTTTACCAAGCGCATGATTAATGCCCGTCTTACCTCCAACTGAAGAGTCAACTTGTGCCAAAAGAGTTGTTGGTATCTGAATAAAATTAATACCACGTTGATAAGATGCTGCCGCAAATCCAGCAATATCACCAACCACACCACCTCCAAGTGCAATTAAAGTACTAGATCTATCATTCTTTTTTTCGATAAGTTTAGAATGAATAAGGGATAAGTTATCTATATTTTTTGACTTCTCACCACTTTCAATGATCATGGATTCAACGCTAGCAAATTTACTTAGAACCTTTCGAACTTGATCGAGGTAGATTGGCCCAACAATATCGTCGGTTACAATCATCACTTTAGAGCCTAAGATGAATTTTGAGAAATCGACCCGAGCTAATATACCTGAGCCAATAAAAATTGGATAAGTATCCTCAGGCAGCTCTACATTAAGGGAGGTAATAGCTTTGTGGTCCATACTTAGTCCCATATCATCTTTTTATTTCGTTAAGTTTGAAGTCGAGGCGCAATATGCTTTAACTAGGAAAATTCTTCAATCTTTTTTATTAAATCTGAAACAGATCTTTTTATAAGTAACCCGTTAGAAACGTATTTAATATCAGCAATCTGTTTGTACAAAGGATCCCTGATCTTAAAGATTTTAGATATGGTTTCTCTCCTGTTTCCCGACTTAAGTAACGGTCTCTTTTTGTCTCTCTTAAGTCGCTCAAAAAGACAACTTTCAGAA
>MDSY01008989.1_pt1 | contig 16803 bp, 15 predicted proteins | sample 811131 | NCBI WGS metagenome assembly MDSY01 (sample SAMN05326643, study PRJNA326480) | marine metagenome | isolation source: seawater | place: Atlantic Ocean: South West | collected 2010
AACAATTAAATAAACTCGAATCAAATAAATTTTATAATTAAAACTACAATGAGGCTTTTAATAATTATGCTTTTTTTTAGTACAGAATCATTTGGCTTCTAATGTATTTAATTAGACTCTATTAGCGTAACAGTAGATTACAAATCATATGTAAAAGACTCTATTTTATTAATGAAGGTAGCGGCGCAGCATATTGTTTAAAATTATCACCTGGACAAGAGTCAGTTGTCTTTGATACCTCAATTTTAAAAGGTGATTTAAGCTTAATAGAAATAATCTAAAAGAATTAAAAAGCTTTTTAATTTCTTTTAGTAGTAAACTTTAAAGCTAGCTTGATGCAAGCTAAAAAAAAATAAAAAACAGCTGTTTTAAAAATTGCACCCCTCATATTCAGAGGCAGTGTCAATATTATATTTTTAATTTATCACGACTTTTTTAGGAATTGGCATGACTTCTAAAAAAGTTAGTTAAGTATTTAATTTTATAAAAGGCAATACACAACTGTTTTAAAACTGACATCGAACGTAATAATAATAATAATATATATTGAACTAAAGCACAATAACTTGACCCCACTAAAAACAACTAAAGATTGATACCCTAATCTGGGTTGAATTTAGTTTCTAACATTAAATCAGAAATCGTTTTTAGGTGTTGTTCTTGGATATTTTTTTACAAATCATCCAAACTTTAAAATGTCGTTATTACGAAATAACAAACGCTATTCGCCATTTAGAAAAATCACTTTTCGTAATACTTTAAAAATTATACAGGAAGCAATTTTTTACACTCCTAGCAGATGGAAAAGCAGAAAACATAAAAGGCGGGTATAACCCGCCTTTTATGATATAAATAAGATTACTCTTCATTTTGAAAAGCTTATGCTTCTGCTTCAGCGTTCATTTTAGTTAATACCGACATAACGTCTTTAACAGCTGCAGAAGACTCTTCTAAAAGAGTTTGCTCATCAGCAGTTAATTTTACCTCGATAATCTTCTCGATACCTTCTTTTCCTAACACACAAGGAACTCCTAAGTAAACATCGTTTAATCCGAATTCACCAGTTAACCATGCACATACAGGGAAAACTCTCTTTTGATCTCTCATGATAGCTTCAACCATTTGAGCAGCAGCAGCACCTGGAGCATACCAAGCAGAAGTACCCATTAAGTTTACTAATTCACCTCCTCCTTTCTTAGTTCTTTCAACGATTGAATTCAACCTTTCTTCAGAAACTAAATCAGTAACAGGAACTCCACCAACATTTGTAAATCTTGGTAAAGGAACCATGGTATCACCATGACCACCCATTAATAAAGCTTGAACATCTTTTACAGAAACTCCAAGTTCGTCAGCTAAGAAAGCTTTGTAACGAGCAGTATCAAGGATACCAGCCATTCCCATAACCTTGTTAGAAGCTTTTTGTGCAGTTAAGAACGCACAGTAAGTCATAACGTCTAATGGATTAGATACAACGATAATAATTGCGTCTGGAGAATGCTTAATTACGTTTTCAGTAACCGATTTTACAATACCAGCGTTTGTCGCGATTAAATCATCACGGCTCATACCTGGTTTTCTTGGTAACCCTGAAGTAATAACTACTACATCAGAACCAGCTGTTTTAGTATAATCATTAGTTGAACCAACAGTTTTAGTGTTATACATGTTTACAGCAGCAGTTTGCCACATATCTAAAGATTTACCTTCAGCAACACCCTCTTTAATGTCTAGTAACACAACCTCAGTTGCCAACTCTTTGTGCGCACAAACGTTAGCGCATGTTGCACCAACGTTACCAGCACCTACAACAGTAATTTTACTCATAATATGAATTTTTAAATATAGATGTAAAAAATTGAGCAGCTAAAATAGTGATTCAAAGGCAAATAATAAAGGATTTAGCCCGCTACTTTTAGTCAAAAAAAAATTCTCACTTTTAAAAGCAACTCCTTAAATAAGTAAACGTTTAAATATCATGAATACAAAAAAAGTATTAAAGCTTACAACAATTATAACTTGCCTTGCTTTGGCATCATGCGAGAAAGAGGAGAAAGATGACAACGCTAATAGCGCAATCAATTCTAGTGATGACTGTTCAACGGTTATCACAAACACAGACGGTCCAAAAGCTGGAGACACTTATATTTCTTTGATGGCCAACTACGATAATATAGTTATTGATTCATTAATTGGGATTTCAGGATCTGATAAAACTTGGGATTTTTCAAATCTCACTGAATCTGGTTTAGATAATGATACAATTATTTTCAAAAGCGAAACAAATATACCTAGCGGCATTGATGCCAACTTAGTATTAGTTGGTAATAGTGATCTTTTTTTAAAATCACACCCAGCAGGACTGGACATTACTGCACTTGAATATGATGCTGAAGAAGAAGTTAATATTGGCTTTAATTTTGATGTTGATGTTGACGTAGTAAACCCTTTAACAATTTTACCATACACTCTGAAAATTAACAAAGTCCTCATTGATGATTTTAAAATCCAAGGCTATATAAGCGATACCTTAGACACCCTAGATCTAGGTGGTTTTTTAGGTGAACAATACAATATTCCATTTGAAGTGAATATTGATATTTCAAATTCAAATGAATTTTCATTTGATGGATGTGGTATTATTATTACACCCAAAGGAGAATTTAATTGCCTAAGATTTATTGTTGAAACTGGACAAACAGAATCAGAAGTAAATGCAACTGCACTAGTTGAAGGTACAAATACAAACATTCCTCAATCGTTAATTGAAGAGTACTTAGATATTGATGAATTAACAGATGATATAAACTTCAACTTTTATGAAGGAACAACATATGTTTGGATATCCAAAGATCATGGGTATCCTTTAGTTCAAGTTAAAATCGATGATAATGGAAATATCGAACACGTTGAATACTTAAAATAAAACTTAATTACCCCTAATAAAAGTAGACCTTCAAAAACAAGAACCTATTATTCATCTGAAACAACACAAAACACTCAAATAAAGTACATTAACTAAAAAAATAATATCGTGACATTTGTTGAGATAATTTTAAAACATAGACTATGAAAAAATCTTCAATATTTATCATTAAAACTTTAATTGTGTGCCTAAGCTTTTTAGCATGTAACCCGCAGCCAAGCTCTAAACCTTCTAAAATAGAACTTAACATTGAAAACATTCCAAAAGTTGATAAAATTCAAAAGACAATTAAAACTAGTTTCGACGGAACAATTATCGAATTGAATTTAGATTGAAATAAAATCTGAAAGCCAAATAAAAGTACGTTAAATTAAAAACAAAAAAGGAAACTAAAAACTGTTTAATTCTATTAGCTTTATCAGCGTCTTTTCAAAGTCTTAATTATATTGAATTTACTTCTCTAATCAGGTTCATCAAGAATATCACTTTGTTGTTTTTTAATTCTTATATTTTTCCAAGGTATATCCGCGTATCCTAAAATTAAAAAAGCATAAATAGCATATTTAATATATCGCGTCTGAACATAATTTAAACCTAACTCCTCTTTCATTATAGAAACACCAACAGCAATAAAGGTTAGTACAATAAAGATTAGTCTCCAATTCGATATATCCTTGCTAAAAAGGTCTTTCATTTCAAATTCCTCCTGCTTTAACAATTACAAAATCACTCCATTTAAAATATTTTAAGGCAGTAGATTTAATCTCTTCAGGAGTAATGTTTTCCAATGTTTCAATATATCTGTCGTAAAACGACCAGTCTAGTCCAAATGAATCAACAGAAAAAAACCTATCTACCTGCTCAAAAGCACCATCAAAACTCTTTAAAAGTTTCCCTTTCAAGTAGTTTCTTAATACATCTAACTCTTTTACAGGAATCAATTCTGTTTGTAAAATTTCAATCTCTTTCTTAATCTCCTCAATCGCTTCATCGCCCTTATCTTTTAGAATATCAGTTGATATCACCAAACTAGTGACCTCCTCATAATTGAGAATACTTGAATGAATACCGTATGTCCACCCCTTATCCTCTCTAATATTCTGCATTAATCTCGATCCGAAATAACCACCAAATAAAGTATTTGTAATACTTATTTTGTGAATATCAGTATCATGTTTATTAGGCAAAAGTTTTCCCAACATTAAACTACACTGCTCGGAGTCCTTTTTGATTATATGTGTTCCAATATTTGGGTTACAATACTGGGCTTGCTCATTAGCTACTTTGAATTTAAATTCTAATGAGTTTACAAAATCGTTAAAATGCGACTTTGAGGCATTTGATATATTTCCCGAAACCAACAATTTAAAAGGCGCTTTTACAATTTTATCATGAATAAACTGAACAGACATAGCGTAATCAGCTTTATCAAAATCAGAATAGTGTGCCACTCTCCCATACTCACTCCCATCAAATAAAACTTCAGCAAATTTTTGACGCGCTAAAAATCCTGTTTTTTCACTATCTACCAAAAAATCATTCTTCTGCTTTTCATTAAACCTATTAAACTCATTTTCAGGTAAGTTAGGATCTGTCACCAAATCTTTAACTAAAGGTAATAAATGTACTAGATTTCGTTCTAGCACATAAAAAGAAAGGGTCCCGAAATCTTTAGAAATATCCATTCCATAATACACACCTAATCCATTAATAGCATCCTTAAAATCACTTCCATTCAAATGCTTTGAGCCATCTCTCAGGATATCAAAAGCTAAAGAGGCAACCAAGGGTTGTGATTGATATTTAGAACCGGCGCCGTAAACCAATTCAATTTTTAACAATGGAGCACTACCACCATTTACATAATTAATCTCTATGCCATTAACCACCTGCTTTTCAACTGGTAACTTTGTTAGTTCAATCTGATTTTTAATTTCAGGCGCTATACTTCTATACATTTTCAGATTTTTTAACGTGTAATTTACTTAATGCGCTCTCCCTTAATACTGACGAGGCCCATGATTGTATTTGCGAAGCTTCAACACTTTGATATGCTTGTAACTCAAGGTTTATATCCTCAACATTATTGCACATTTCAGCATAGCCTAAATTCATTGCTTTATTCATAACGCTCATCTCACCAAAAACATGAGCAGTTTCAAACTTATTCTTAACCTTTAGTAGACTTTGATTAGAAATCCCATCCTGCTTTAACTCATTAATAATCTTCCAAATCTCATTCTCAACTACCTCAAAAGACACGTCATTGTTAAGCTTACCAGATACTACAAACATACCTGGACCTCTATCCCCAGTAACATAAGCACTTATGTTTGAAACCAAATTTAATTCCACAGCAAGCTTCTGATGTAGTAAAGAACTTTCGTCCCTACCTATTATATCACTCGTTAAGTCGGCAATTGGAAAATCAGAATCAGTTCTTGTGCCAACTTTAAACGACCATAAAAAAGCATTTAAAGGAACATCTTCAATGACCTCTTTAAACCTTTTTTCTAATTGATTTGGTTCAACTATCTTATCCTGTCGTATAATTTCTGATGAAGGAATATCAAAAAACCACTTTTTCACCAATTTAAACGACTCCTCAAAATCAACATTTCCACAAATAGATAACACGCAATTATTGGGCGCATAAAACTGTTTATAAAAAGCTATTGCATCTTGTAGCGTTACTTTTTCAATATGGCTAATTTCCTTACCAATAGTTGACCATTTATATGGATGATCTTGGTAAGTTAAAGCCCTAAGCTGAGCTAAATTATTACCGTATGGTTGATTTAAGTAACGCTGCTTAAACTCCTCTATCACAACCTTTCTTTGAACTTCTAAACTATCATAATCAAGATTTAACTGAAACATCCTATCAGCCTCTAACCAAAGTGCCAACTCTAAATTATTTTTTGGCAGAGTGATGTAATAATTGGTGTAATCGTTTGTCGTAAACGCATTATTTTGTCCACCTGCATTTTGAACTTGAATATCATAATCAGGAGCATTTTTACTTCCCGAAAACATCAAGTGTTCAAAGTAATGTGCTAATCCTGTCATTTCAGGGTTCTCATCACGAGCACCAACATCAAATGCTAAATTAACGGCTACTATCGGAGTAGACTCGTCTTTGTGTATAATAACCTTTAAGCCATTATCTAATTGATACTTTTTATATTCAATCATTGAATGAAAATAATTTTGATTGAGCCGATTGATAATCGGTTATTATTTCTTTTATAATGTAGTCAACAGAATCAACAGAATCAATAATAGCTGATATCTGCCCTATTTCAAGATTTCCTTCCTTTAGGTCACCCTCAAATATTCCTTTCTTAATTCGTGCTCTTCCAACCAATGCTGTTAACTCTTTTTTATTTGTGCCTTTTTGGTAAAGGGATAAGATTTGCTTGTAGAAGTCATTTTTAAGCATTCTTACTGGAGCAAGCTCTTTTAATGTCAGAACTGTGTCACCATCTTTAGAATCAACCACATACTGCTTAAAAATATCGTGTGCGCTCGATTCTTTTGATATTGCAAACCTGCTTCCTATTTGAACACCATCTGAGCCAAGCCCCATTGCGGCAAGCATTGTTTGTCCAGTACCAATACCACCAGCAGCAATTACTGGTATTTTAACACTTTTCTTAATTGATGGTATTAAACACATAGTTGTAATCTCTTCTCTACCATTATGACCACCAGCTTCAAAACCTTCGGCTATAACAGCTGAAACACCAGCATCTTCAGCCTTTTTAGCAAACTTCACATTCGCTATAACATGAAGCACAGTCATACCAGCTTCTTTCATTTTTTTGGTATACAAACCAGGATTACCTCCAGAAGTAATAACAATTTTAATATCTTCTTCAAAAAGTATTTGAAACAACTCCTCAATTTGAGGGTAAAATAAAGGGATATTAACTGCAAAAGGCTTACTGGTTGCCAATTTACATTTTTGAATATGCTCTTTAAGTATATCAGGATACATACTCCCTGCACCAATAACACCTAGAGCACCACTATTAGAAGCGGCAGAAGCAAGCTTCCAACCACTACACCAAACCATTCCAGCTTGAATAATGGGGTATTTAATCCCTAATAACTGGGTTATTTTATTCATTTATTAATGACTGAACTTCCGTAATCACACCCTCTTCACATTTAATTACTCTTCCCGGATAATTTTTAACGACTTCCATATCGTGAGTAGCCATAATAATTGCTGTTCCTCCCTTAGAAATTGCGGAAAGTAAATTCATAATTTCTTTTGAAGACTCAGGATCTAGATTCCCCGTTGGTTCATCGGCTAATATTACCTTAGGCGAATTAATCATTGCCCTTGCAATAGCTACCTTTTGCTGTTGACCACCTGATAGTTGATGCGGGAACTTATCAGCAACATCAGTTAAATGCACTTGCTCTAATGTAAGTCTTGCATGATTCATCATTGCTTTTTTATCCTTCCAACCTGTTGCTTGCATAATAAACATCAAATTAGATTCAACACTTCTATCTGGTAACAATTGAAAATCCTGAAAAATAACACCCAGCTGTCTCCGTAATTTATGAACTCTTGAATATTTTAACTTTTTAAGATTTAGCCCCACTACCTCTCCTTCTCCTTCAACGATATCCATTTCTTTATAAAGAACCTTCAAAATAGAACTCTTCCCACTTCCCGTTTTACCGATAAGGTAGACAAATTCACCTTTATTTACTGAAAACTCAACCCCATTTAAAATCTGTTTTTTTCTATGAAAGGATTTGACTCCTTTTAACTCAACAAGTTTTTCCATTCTGTTTTTTTAAATGCATTAACAAACCTAGTCAAAAATCTTATATCTAGTATATATTGACTTCACGCTCTAATTGAACGCCAAATTTATTTTTAATAGAATCTAAAATATTCGTCGACAAGTCAAATATCTGCTGACCTGTAGCTCCTCCATAATTCACTATGACAAGTGCTTGATTTTTATGCACACCATAATTACCTATAGTTTTACCTTTCCAACCTGCCTGATCAATTAACCACCCTGCAGCTAATTTCATTTTCCCTTTTCCTACCGAATAACCAACAGCATCAGGATACTTTCTTTTCACTTCTTTGTAAATTAATTCATCAACAATAGGGTTCTTAAAAAACGAACCTGAATTACCTATCTTTTTAGGATCAGGTAATTTACTCTGACGAATTGAAACAACTGCATCACTAACGGATTTAGCAGTTAAATCTCTAACATTCATAACCTCTAATTGCTTTTCAATTGCTCCATAGGAAACGTTAAAATTGGGGATTTTAGACAATCTAAAAGTCACTCTCGAAATTAAGTACTCACCCTTATGTTTATTTTTGAAAACACTTTCCCGGTAGCCAAAATCACATTCAGTATTATTGAAGTATTGAATCTCCCCTGTTTTGAGATGAATTGCTTCTAATTCATGAAATATTTCTTTGATTTCAACTCCATACGCACCAATATTTTGCATAGGACTAGCGCCCACGCTTCCGGGAATTAAACTTAAATTCTCAGTACCGTTCCAGCCTTGACTAATACAAAAAAGAACAAACTCATGCCAAACAACTCCGCCACCAACTTTGACCAAAACACTTTCACTGGTTTCTTCCAAAACCTCAACTCCACCTATATTATTCCTAAGTACAATTCCATCAAAATTCTTGGTAAACAAAATATTAGAACCTCCTCCAAGAATTAGGTTTTCATTATTTAAGAATTCGTTTGATTGAATTACGCTCCTTACCTCATCTTCATTTTGAGCTTGAGCAAAAAACTTAGACGACACATCAATACCAAAAGTATTGAACTGCTTTAAAGAAACTTTAGACTCAATCATGCAATAAAAATAATATTATGAAACATTAAAAAAAGAAGGTCTTATAATATCTCTTCACAATTAAGGTGTTAATTAACTGATTAAGTTGAAGAACTATACTTTTTTATACATACTATCAAGTCGTATTTTAAAACATTCAGAGGAGTAAAAACACTCAAGCCGGACCAAACATCAGATCAACCTTATCGATGCTTTCTTGAGATCCTAAAATCGTCACGATGTCGCCCACTCTTAATCTAGTATAACCGTGAGTAATCATCATTTGACCATTTCTGGCAATTGAAAGAATTAGAATATCGGAAGGAAGTCTTAAATCACGAAGAGCATAGCCTTGAATGGTAGGGTCTATAATTTCTATATCAATAGCATCTTGATCAGTTTCCATACCCAAAAGAATACTTGTTGCGTTTGGACTACGAACAAAATGATCCATTAAATTCACCATTGCAGAAGAAGGATCGACTAATAACACTTCTAATTCTTTAAATTTCCTAGCATAATATCTATCACCACTTGATCTTACAACAATTTCTTTGGTTCCAATTTCTTCGTATATCAATTCACACCATTTAAAATTTTCTCTATCCGAAAGCATAAGGACCATTGTGTCTGCCGCAATTGGATCAAGTTTATTTAAACATTCTAAAGAGATTGAATCCATAAAAACAATATCGATATCATCAACTGACTCTATTTCATCAGCCCTTTTCATAGCTGCAATTTTAACTCCCCAACCATTATTTTTCAACTGACGCGCCAAAGCTAAACTCATAGGCTCAAAACCAAATATAATAGCATCATTATGTCCATCGAAATCTGGCGTATCATGCTTCTCGTGCGTTTCCTTAACCTTATATAAAGCATACTTAAACAAAGGTGGGCCAACAACTTGATTAATCACTATGACACCTACAATGATTGTTTCAAACTGAACTCCAAACTCAGGAAAAGCATGTTTAATTAATGTTGCTAAACCAAGCCCTACTCCAGCTTGTGTAACATATGGCATCCAGTTTAAATGACGAAATTTCCAGGGGTCACCAGCTAAAGCCCCTCCAACATATCCACCTAACACCATCCCTAATAATCTGACAAAAAAGAAAATTACAGCAATTCCAAAAACACTTACAAGAACATTCAATTCCAAACTAGCGCCAGTTAATGTAAAGAATATCACATAAATTAATGGTCCAGTTTCATGAAGAATCAACGCAAATTCTGGTCGAGAAGTTGAATAATTGGTCACATAATAAGAACCTAAAATACAGATTAACAAAGGCTCTATGTAGAACTTATGACCAAGTATATGATCTTGCTCTGTAAACTCCCCTAGCCAAGCTGCAAATAAGTAGACACTGTAACCTAAGGCAATTAAAATAGAAACCTTTAATTGCTTATTCATTTTAAATTTAAAGAACCATTTAATTAAGATTCCTAATAACCTACCTAATCCAAATGAAACAACTAGCTCAACTAAAAGATAACCTAAAGACATTAGGCTAAAGGCTTCTCCACTTAAAAAAGTTTTCGCCAAAGCAAAACACACCGCAAATAAAATGATTACTAAAACATCTTTAACAACCGTAACACCAATGGCCGTTTGAGTAAATGGCCCTTTGGCTCTTAACTCATTTATAACTGCTACAGCTGAAGATGGTGACCTTGCAACAAAAATAGTAGCCATTAAAATAGCTACTGCCATCTTACTGCTAAAATCCATATCCACCATAAAAGGAATATACTCACTTGCTAAAAAGACACCTATAACTCCTAGGGAAAAGGTTATAACTAGTTGCCCTATTGTATTCCAAAGAATACTCTTAAACTGTCCTCTTATCTCTTTTAGATATAGTTCTGAACCGGCTGCGAATGCAATAAAAGCAAGGGATATTTCATTTAAAAAATTTAAACTTTTAGAATTTTCCGAAGGTATCAACCCTAAAACATCTGGTCCTGCTAAAACACCAGCCAATAAAAGACCTGTAATGAGTGGGAACTTAATTTTTGCAAAAAACTTAGATATATGATTAGAGGAAAGGGCAATTATTAAAAACCCTCCCAATGCTATTATTATTTCTTTATTAAAATCCAAACTTACTAACCTTTAACCCATTCAACTGTTACTAACTCAATTAACGTTTTGTAATAATCTTTACTGTAAACCTTACTCTTCAAATAAGCATAAAACGCCATTGCCTGAATATTCTCTCTCTTAAAAGGAGTGAAATCAAACTTTTCAAGCTCTTTTTCAAGGCCTTTAAACCCTCCCTTGTTTATTGAGGAATTGATAACGTTTAAAAACACATTAAGGTTTTTATAATTTGGATTTAATTTAACTACTTCTCGAATAACCCTTTTAAGTGCTCTGATTCTCATTAAAACCAAATCTATTTTTCCAGTTTCCAAAAAGAATAAAATTTCAATTAGTTGGAATTTCACTCTAAACTCGAGTCCTTTCTTTTTTTGAAGCCACTGTGCAGAATGTTTTATTGAGTTTATTACCCCTGTTCCGCGAGCATAATCACCGGCAGCAAAAAATGAAGTAATTAGATTTAACTTTCTATCAAGATCATGCAATAGAATATTATCGAATGCTGTTCCCTTTTCATGAATCAACAAACGTTGAATCGCTGCACCTAAATTATTATCATAGAATTCACAAGCCCATTTAAGTAATTCAATCTTACAAAAAAGATCCTCCTTTTTTGCTTTTAACAAATTACCCTTACATAAATCAACCTCTTTAAGAACCTCTTTTGCTTTAGATATCTTCTTGAGACGATAAAGTGCGTGAGCATAAAAATAAACCAATTCCCAATATTCAAAGCTAAAAACATTTACGCCTTCTTTCTTATCAATTTTCTTAATTCTAGTTTTTAAAAAAGACTCTACTCCTTGGTAATCTTTAGAGACTAATGAACTACTTCTAATTATTTTTGTGATGTAGTTTAAATTCTCGACCGAATGAAAATCTCTCTTCTTGAGCTCTAATCCTTCGGTAACATCTTTGATAATTACATCAATATTAATATCCTTAAGCTGCTGTTTGTATTGCTCTATTTTTCTTTTTACAATACTTAAAGCTAACTTTAACTTTTGCTCCTTATCAGCTTTATCTTTTGAATTAATATAGTATTTATAAACGTCGTTAAATTTCTCCTTCCCTGGATAATCTTCCCAATTTTCCAGCCAAAGCATATAAATTTTAGACTGTAGTAAATAGTCTTCTTTTTTCAATTCACTCCTTTGAGCTCTATTTAAGTATTGCCAACCTGGCTCAAAAGCACCTCTTTCAAAAAGGTAACAAGCCAAATTCAAAAGTCCTTCTGATGTGTAATGGGTGGTACCTTTTTGCTCATTGATTTCCTTAACCGAGATGTATTCAATGAGGTGACCCAATAACCTTTTTCTTAAGGCATGGTAAGCTTCCTTCTCATTCTTCCCTTCATATAAAACAATAAAGGCCTCCTCCTGTGATAACTTGCGCGAATCAGACAATCTATTAAATAAGTCTAAATCCTTGCGTGAATTTCGAACACGGAAACGATTAATAAAGTGCTCAAAGCCCTTTTTTTCTTCCTCATTAAAGGATTGTACAATAAAATGCAGCTTATCCATGGTAACTTGATTACTTTAAAAATACAAAAATACCAAATTTAAGAGGCCGTTTTAAAAGTATCAACTAACGATTTTTAACATTTTTATCAACCGTTTATGTACTTCTTAATGGACTTTATAACTGAAATTCACTAACTTTGCACTCGCATTTAACCTTCAGGAAAGGGTTTTTAATGAACAAAAAGAGTTTATGGCTGTAGCTAAGTTAATTTTAAAGAGAAGTATTTTCAGCTTTATTTCCATTTACATTTGGGGAATAATGCCAGGTAGAACCCAGCGTTGGATAAGCCGAGTTTACGCAGATCTTTACAACAAAAATTGGTCTAAAAAATTAATCAAACCTTATTGTAAGGCTCATTACTCAGACCCAAACTACCTTGATAATTTCGTACCAGCAAGTTGAGCAGAAACTTACAAAAATTTTCAAGATTTTTTCACGCGACTTTGGAAAGTTCCGCCAACAATTGAAACGAAGCAAGTTTGGGCTTGTGAAGGTTTACTTTGTGAATATGGTGGAATTGATAAATTAAGTTTAGTTAAAGTAAAAGGACAAACGAGACATTTGAGAACAATATTTGGAAATGTTGGTAATGAAATACCGCAAGATTACTTCTTTTCTAATGTGTTCTTACACAATAATAACTACCATAGAATTCATGCCCCAATAAATGGTGAAATATCAAGAATTGAGCACATACCTGGAGACTTAGTGCTGTTAAGACCCTGGGCTTATAAAAACCCTTCTCTTCCAGCTTTAAGAAATGAACGTATTAATGTTGATATAGTTGATGAATTGGGCCGAACTTGGTATTTATCAATTGTTGGAGGACCTGGTGTTGGTGCAATTGTATTAGGAGGTGAGACCACCATTGGTTCCTCAGTTAAAATCGGTAACGAAATCGCAACTTTTTTGTTAGGATCTACTTGTTGTATAGCAAGTCCTGAGCCTGTTACGAAAAACAAAATAGGAGACCAAGTTTATATGGGAAGCCCACTTCAATAAGAATTTTTTATGGAGTACTTTTTATTTTTAGGCTTCATCTTATCTATTGGTATTGGATTCGGTATAATTTCATCTACTCCTCTTGGACCAATTAACCTACTTGTTGCAGAAAATTACTTAAGCGAAAAAAAAGTTAAAATCGTCCCTTTTCTAATAGGTGTTATCCTTGTTGATTCAATCTTCGGGTACTTAACTTTTTGGGGATTCGAAAAATTCTTGAGTGACTATCAAATTATTGGAGCTGGAATTGGAATTCTTGGAGGTTTGGCAATTATTGCAATCGGCGCTATTGGAGTCTACCAACAGTTTAAAGGAAAAAACAATAAAAAGAAAATTGAAATAAAAAAGAATATTTTTTTATCATCATCTACGGCTAGTTTATCAAAAGGATTTGTACTTTGCGGGAGTAATCCTGGCTTTATTGCTTTTTGGGGCTGGGTTGCATATAATGCCAAAAATTGGACTACCGATTCATTTCCTCAATTTGACCTAAACATTTACAATCTTATATTATTTCCTATTGGAATAATTATTGGGGATTTCATTTGGTTTGGCTTATTCACCTTTTTACTAAAGAGAGGTGCACGGAGATATAGTGGAAGTTTAATTGATAAAATAAGAATATTTATCTCTTGGGGACTTATAGCGCTGGGAGTATTTACACTTTATGCATCATTAGGACTGAAAGACAAAGTATTAATTAAGATTACTAGCGAACACTCATCTTTAGCGACAGGATATATTAATCTAGATGGCGACACCATTATACCCCTCGGAAAATACAAACATTGCTATACCGATACCTTTTCAGATTTTGCAATTGTTATGACAAAGGAAAATAAATTGATTGGAATTGATATTAAAGAGAGAGAACTATTCGAGGTTGTTTCCCTAAACAATACTCCAGACTTACCTTCAGAGGGCTTGTTCCGTATAAAAAGAAAAGGAAAAGTTGGATTTGCTAACGATGAAGGCGTCATTGTTATTAACCCTAAATTTAAATACGCAGAACCTTTCAAAGATGGAAAAGCAAAAGTTTGCAATAATTGCTCAATAAAAAACAATGGAGAATACAATGGCTTAAAAATGCAAAATGCATTTTATATCAATAAAAAAGGTGATCGAATTAAAGATTAATATCTTCTTAATTTAAAGGATTTAAAACGTACCCTTTTTCTGAAAGTAGTTTTATCAATCCTTTTTCACCACCTAAATGAGCTGCACCAACACAAATTAAATTGGATTGTTTTTGTAAAAGCACTAGAAGCTTGTCAACCATTTTTAAATTCCTATTATCACTTAACAGCGCTTTACTTAAATATTCTTCTGCCTTTAAGTCATCTAATAAAACTGATATCCCTTTTAAATCTTGATTCATATAAACTGAATCTAAAAATTGTAATGAAGTGACCAAACTATCATGATTATTAACGGCTTCCCACAATTCTTTTTTCTGAATCCCAATTGGCATTTGTGTAAGAAGATTCAATTGCATTTTTATACTTTCTAGTGGTATTACTTGTTTACCCATCCTTTTAAAATCAGTTTGTAACAATTGGTCAATAGCACTAGTCGTATCGGAAGATGTTAAAGCCTGAATAATTGCGGTTGTTAAAGCGATAGGTGAAAAATTATTAACGATTAACTTATCCATTCCTAGCTTAGACTTAAAATACTCGAAAATAACTATTTGCTCCTCTTGCGTATACAAGTCTGTTACCCTCTGACCACTTTGACCCAACAAAGCTTTTGAAATAAAAACTAATGAATCTTGGTTTAGTTCAATTTCAAAAACGCCTGCATCGACTTTTCGTTTCAACTCATGTAACTTAGGGTTTATGTAAAAATATTTCTTATTTGGAATATGAATAGTCCCATACAAATAAGAAGTATCCTTTTTACCAGGTTTCGTTATTTGCCATAATAATGAGTTTTGTCCAAAAGCAAATGAGGACACTAGAAATAAAATTATAATTAGTCGATTCATAAATCTTTTGATGATTATTATTTTACGAAAGATAAAATTAATTTCTAGAGCTAAAAACTTACGCTCTTATTAACTTTTAATTTAAAAAATAAATTTATTGACTCAAATCACTTATTTTGAAGGTATAGTAATAGAAACGAAATCCTAATAATCACAATAATGGAATTAGAATATATAACTAAAAAGGTTTGTTCAATAGCAAAAGAAGTAGGTTTATTTATAAAAGATGAATGCTCCAAAATTAATTTTAATCATATTGAAATAAAAAGTCACAACTCTTTGGTTACTTACGTTGATAAAAAAGCAGAAAAGATGATTGTTGATTTTCTTTCAACCCTTATTCCTGAGTCAGGGTTCATAGCTGAGGAAGGTACTTCAGACAAAACTGGAAATTTATACAATTGGGTAATAGACCCGCTTGATGGGACTACAAATTTCATTCACGGAATCCCAACATACTGTGTAAGTATAGGCTTACTTAAAGGTGACCAAATAATATCAGGAGTGATTTTTGAACCTAATAGAAATGAAATGTTTTACGCTTGGAGAGATGGAGGTGCTTATTTGAATGGAACCTCTATTTCAGTTAGTTCAACAAATAAGATTTCGGACGCTCTTTTTGCTACTGGGTTTCCATATTATGATTACCAAAGAATTGATGCCTACATGGATATATTAAAATGGTTAATGCAAAATTCAAGAGGCATAAGAAGGATTGGATCTGCGGCGATTGACCTAGCATATGTAGCTTGCGGTAGATTTGAAGCTTTTTACGAATATTCATTAAACCCATGGGATGTTGCTGCAGGAGCATTGATTGTAAATGAAGCAGGTGGATCGGTTACCGATTTCCGAGGTAGAAGTAATTTTTTATTTGGAAAGGAAATTATCGCATCCAACAAATACATTGAAGCTGAATTATTGGCAAAAATTAAAGGAATTATTTAATCAACCAGACTGTTATGATTTTAAACTTTACTTTTTATAAAGTCTGGATATTTTTTAAAATCATTGACCTTATTCATAGGATGTTCCTTAAGGAATAATAATCTCGATTTCTTTTTCGGCGAAACACTCACCATGCTCAACAGTAACATTTATGACATACACTCCTGGATAATCATATGTATATTGGAAATAAGAATCGGAAGTGATATACGGATTAGTCCCATCTCCCATTATCCAAGCGTATTTGACGCCTGTTTCTTGAAGTTGTTCTACTTTTAAATAAACTGTTTTACCGATAAGCTGAGGCAAACTATCTAATACAACGCTACAAGGAATTTCAACATCAATCGGTTCAACTGTAACTACTTTCTTGGCAGAATCTTTACAAGCCCCTCTATTATACCCTACAACGAAGTTAAAAACACCAGATTGTGGATATTCATAAAAAAACTC
>MDSY01074673.1_pt1 | contig 16802 bp, 15 predicted proteins | sample 811131 | NCBI WGS metagenome assembly MDSY01 (sample SAMN05326643, study PRJNA326480) | marine metagenome | isolation source: seawater | place: Atlantic Ocean: South West | collected 2010
ATATGACGAGAAAGCGACAAATTAACCAACTTACTTGATGCAAGCCCTGCCGACGCTCCAAAGCAGCCCTTCCTATATAACGGCCAGATGGCAGAACATGTCCGCATAGCAGTCGTTGGCGCTTAGCCTAAGCAATGTCTGCTTCCTCAGTTGGTGGTGGCAAACAAAACCACCCCCGAATGAATTTACAAGGCTAATACTAAAGGGCCCGTGGTCCGAGACGCGAGGCCTAGGATTGGGGGGCCCGGGCCTACGTGTTGCGGCTCAACTGCATAGATTGGGCACAGTAATCCGTGCTACCAGTCCATTGACCTAGGCAAACCATCCAACACTAACTGAGTTAAGTAAACAATTTAGCCAGGACGTAGATGCCTGCGCTATGGTCCGATAGTGCACTGGCTCTTCGTCCCCAGTCCACGGGCCTAGGTAAGGTGGTGCAGCAACCCCGGGCCGGGTTTCATGTGGCTAAATGGGGAGTTTTTTGTCATTTACGGTCGCGACAAATACACCCTGCCCGCTTCAACCGAGTTTAATCTGACAGTGCCAATTCATTCTTAAACCGCCCACCTGTCCACGCCCAGTAAATTGAGTTTCGAACTTCCTAGCCAATCCATAATCCAGATCCCCACAAGCCCAGGCCAAAAATTGTATGGGCGATTAATCCAAGGCCTCTTGTTTTCCATGGCGCCGGTGTATTTCTACCCGCCCAGCCTAGACCCATTCCTGGCTGGAGGATGAACCAACCGGCTGTAATCGTAACCAATGCGAATATCCAAGCTGACAAGAAATCAGGATTTACAAGCCACTCCGTTCCGACAATGAGCAGAAACAATATGCCATATGCAACACCAACCCCGTAGTGAAACAGCCAGCCTAAAAGCAGCTCATTTGGAACCGCGTTAGACTGCGCAATATCTCGATGAAAAATCTTACCTTGGAATAGGTGGGCAAACCAACGCCCCGGCATCGCCCAATTGGGCAATGGTAAGTTCCAGATGCGATGTTGAATGACCGCCCAAAGATCCATAGCCAAGGTTGCACCTAAGCCAATCAAAAATCCATAGTATATCGTTTCAATCACGTTTACCTCCCTCTCGGTCATCTGTTAGGGTAGTAAGCCCAAGACGTTCGGACTGTTCATCACACAAGCAACTCCCGCGGATTCGCGATTAAACCGGCAAGATGAGCCACAAAACGGGCGGCTGCTGCGCCGTTAATTACCCGGTGATCATAGCTCAGATCCAGTGGTACCATTGGCACTGGCGCAAAGACTTCCCCATTCCAAACCGGTGTCATTTCTGTGCGGGTCAACCCCAGAATGGCCACCTCAGGTGGGTTTACAATCGGCGTGAAAGCCGTTCCTCCAATACCTCCGAGATTGGTAATCGTCATCGAAGCCCCGCCCATCTCTTCGGGTTTGATCTTGCGCGCCTGTGCCCGTTTGGCCAAATCGGAGATCTCTGATGCAATTTGCCACAGACCCTTCTCATTCACATCTCGAATTACTGGTACCATTAGCCCATATTCTGTGTCCACCGCGATGCCAATGTGAACGTAGCCCTTAAGCACCAACCTTTCCCCATCAGAGGTCAGCGACGCGTTGAAGCGCGGGAAATCACACAACACCCGCGCCAAAGCCTTCACGTGAAAGGCCAGCGCCGTCAGCTTTACACCTCGGGCCATTGCCTCCGGTTTCACCTCCCCACGAAACGCTTCAATTGAACTGACATCGGCCCGGTCATGGTGGGTCACCTGTGGGATCATACGATTGGCCGCAGCGAGATTGTCCGCCGAGACCTGAGCAAAGCGGCTCATAGCCTGCTCGGACACCGGGCCAAATTGACTGTGATCCACGTCCCAATAGGAGGGTTGAGCCACTACATCTGCAGGCTTGGCTGTTTGCAGAACATCCTCACGCGCAATAGTCTCACGGCCCAAGTCCCGCGATAGTTTTTCCAGATCGACACCCTTTTTCCGTGCCAAAGTCCGCACGGAAGGCGCTGCTATAATATCGGACATCACAGCCTCACCAGCTTGCTGAAATATATTGAGTTTCCATAAATTCTAGCATGCCCTCATGGCCTCCTTCACGACCAAGGCCTGATTGTTTTACCCCGCCAAAAGGGGCTGCAGGGTCAGAGACCAAACCACGATTAAGGCCCACCATCCCATATTCCAAACGCTCGCATACCTGCAGCGCACGCTTCATATTCTCAGAAAATACATAGGCTACCAGCCCATATTCTGTATCATTTGCGCGTCGGATAACGTCCTGTTGGTCGGTAAATAGCTGCAATGCGGCCACTGGGCCAAAAATTTCATCATGCACACAGTCAGAGCTTTCAGACACATTCGACAGAACCGTGGGTGGGTAATAAAAGCCTTTACCCTCCGGCGTGACCCCACCGCATTCTACTTTTGCACCCTTAGCCACGGCATCGGCCACAAAGGCGGCAACCTTGTCTCGGGTTTCCGCATTGACCATTGGCCCCACGTCCACAGTCGGATCGGTCCCATCCCCAAGCTTTAACGCGCGCATGCCAGCAGTCAGTTTGGCCGTAAACGCCTCGGCCACATCTGCATGCACATAGAGTCGGTTGGCCGCCGTACAAGCCTCCCCAAGATTGCGCATTTTGGCCAGAATCGTGCCTTCCACGGCTACGTCCAAATCCGCATCTTCAAACACGATCAACGGCGCATTGCCGCCCAGCTCCATCGCAGGTTTCAACACTTGACCTGCCGCTGAATGCAACAGTTTGCGCCCGATGCCAGTAGATCCTGTAAAGCTAACAACTCGTACGCGCGGATCATGCAACATGTGGTCCACCAAAGCGCCAGTCTTGCGCGACGGCAACACATTGACTAGACCTTTTGGCACCCCAGCCTCTTCCAGCAACGGCATCAAAGCCAGCATGGTCAAGGGCGTCTCAGAGGCCGGTTTGATGATCACGGCACAGCCTGCCGCTAGGGCAGGTGCAATCTTGCGCGTGCCCATTGCTGCGGGGTAATTCCAAGGGGTGACAAGCACCGCCAAGCCTGCGGGTTTATGCTGAACAATGATCCGCGCGCCAGAGGCTGGAGCATGGGTGATCATACCATCGGCCCGCACCGCCTCTTCGGCGAACCAACGGAAAAACTCTGCTGCATAGGCCGCCTCGCCAATGGCATCGGCCCGCGCTTTACCATTTTCCAAAGTGATCAAATGGGCAAACTCTTCCAGCCGCGCGGTCATCAGCTCCCAAGCTTTACGCAGCACCTCTGATCTGTGCCGCGGTGTTTGAGCGGCCCAAAGAGCCATGGCCGCCTCTGCCGCATCGAGTGCGGCATCTGCATCGGCAATATCGGCAGAGGCAACAGACGCAATCACCGCCTCTGTCGCAGGGTTCAGCACATCAAAACGCTCCTGCCCCGCACCTGCTTGCCAATCTCCATCAATATAAAGGTTCGTATAGTCCATATTTCATACCCTTTGGATCAAAGCAGATGGCGAAGCGGCTGCTCCATCCGGCCTGCAAATTCAGTTAGAAAAGAAAGGGCCGCATCCGCGCTCATATGATCGCTGCGGCATTCCAATGTGAGCGCGAGAAAGTCTCCTTGGCTCAGAAGCGTGAGCGTTGGCTGGCCATCAGCACAGTTCTCAATCGAAGTGATAGCGGAATTGCGCAAATCATATATGAGGAGCTGCGCTGGCGCGACCTCATCATCCGCGCGGGCTTTGCCTAAACCGGTATGATGGGGATTAGTAAACTGCTGGGTTGTTGCAAATTGGCGGTAAGCAATCACGATATCCTGTTGCCCCTGCTCCCATGCGCCAGCCGCAAGCCCCGCGACCACCGCCCCGGCTTCACGGCCGGTAGATTGTGCAGACACCAATGACATAATTTCGCTGAATTGCTCTGCGCGGACCTGCGCAGTCAATCGGCGCAGGGCCTTTGCGGCAAAGGTGGCCACGGTGCTGGATACCATCCCCTCCAGAACGTCTACATCAGACATATGAAAAGGTTGCACGTGGCCTGCTTGTACCAACTGCTGCAGATCCAATCCACGCTCATGAGCCAACCGGCGCGCCTTGGGTGAGGCCAGAATGCGGCCAGAGTTGGGCACTGCCACTGCTTTTTTTGCACTCTTAGGTTGGTCTGACGTCACAACCGCGGGAGCCAACGGCGCGACCTCATACGTCACTGCCCGATTGGAACGCTGCACAAGTGCAGCCGGTTTGGCTAAACTAATAATAGCCACGTTATGGCCCACGGGAACGTCTTCCCCCGCCTGAGCCAGAAGGGCCGCCACAAATCCATCAAAGCCCGCTGTCACTTCCATGGTGCTCTTGTCAGTCTCAACTTCAAACAAGATATCATCCGCCCTGACGGCCTCACCGGGCTGTTTGAGCCAATTGACCAAAAGCCCCGTATCCTGTGTCATTCCAAGTGCTGGCATAATAACCGCCTGGCCCTCTGGAAGCGCATCATCCTGCGAGGCCTCCTGAGGCGCCACCGCGTTCGGTGCCTCCCCGATCACCGCAATGACCTGCCCCACCGGGACCTCGTCACCTGCATTGGCCACAACATTGGTCAAAAACCCCGAATGCTGTGCCTCCACCTCCATCGTCGCCTTGTCGGTTTCAACTTCAAAAAGCGCCTCACCCACGGCTATCGCGTCCCCAGGTTGTTTGGACCAACTGACAAGAATGCCGCTATCTTGCGCCATACCGAGCGCTGGCATTATCACATCATGTGACATTGATCATCTCTCCAGCCATCAATCTCCGCGCCACGGCCACAACGCCCTCAGGCGTGGGCACTGTAATATCCTCCAAGGCCGGAGAAAACGGAATTGGCACATCCATCGCACCCATGCGGATCACAGGTCCATCGAGATGATAGAAGGATTGCTCCATGATCCGCGACGCAATCTCTGACGTAACACCAAAGGATTGGTGCCCCTCATCAATCACGATACAGCGACTGGTTTTACGAACAGAAGAGTTAATCGTTTCCATATCCAAAGGCACGATAGTACGCGGATCAATGACCTCCGCGCGGATGCCTTCGGCTGCCAATATCTCAGCTGCTTTTTCGGCAACCTGCACCATGGAAGAGGTGCCAATCAGGGTAATATCAGAACCTTCTCGTTTAACATTGGCCACGCCAAAGGGAATCAAAAGTTCACCTTCTGGCACCTCTGCCTTGTCTTGGTACATCAACTTGTCTTCGAAGATCACCACCGGATTATTGTCGCGAATGGCAGTTTTTAAAAGCCCCTTGGCCTCAAATGCAGAAGAGGGCATGGCGACTTTGATACCAGGGATATGCGCCACAATAGCATGCAAAGATTGGCTGTGCTGGGCCGCTGATCTCCGCGTGGCGCCCATATTGGTGCGCAATACAAGCGGTACATTCAACTTCCCCCCAGACATGTAATGGGTCTTGGCCGCCTGATTACACAACTGGTCCATGATCAAAAAGATGAAATCACCAAACATCAGATCCACGATAGGCCTGCTTCCCGTCATGGCTGCCCCTACGGCAATGCCCATGAACCCCGGCTCAGAAATCGGGGTATCAATCACCCGGTCGGTGCCAAACTCTTCGACTAACCCAGAGGTAATTTTAAATGGAGTGCCCGCCTCGGCCACATCCTCACCAATCAGGAAAATTGTCTCATCGCGGCGCATCTCTTCAGCGATGGCTTCATTTACCGCGGTAGAAAATGTTATTTCGCGCATTATGCTGTCTCCAAAAATACATGCATGTCGACTTCATTTGCATCAGGATATTTAGCCTCAAGCGCATAGGCCACGGCAGCGGCTGCATCCGCTTTGATCTCTGCTTGAATTGCATCCAAATCAGCTTGGCTACTGATGCCTTCAGAGGTCAACCATTTGCCAAAATTGGTGATGGGATCACGGGTTTCGTGCCATTGCTTTTCCTCAGCCTTGGACCGGTAATATTCACGGTTGATATCGCCCACATGGTGCCCATGATAGCGGTAAGTTTCCAGCTCAACAAAGAACGGTCCCTCACCTTTGCGGCAGCGCAATACCAGCTTTTGCGCAAAATCATTAACGGCCAACACGTCTTGCCCATCCACTTGGAAGGCTTCGATGCCAAAGGCTTCCGCCCGTGCGGTGATCGAACCTGCGGCAATCTCATCTGTACGTGTATATTCGGAATACCCATTGTTTTCGCAGGCATAGATGACCGGCAGCTTCCATAAAGCGGCCATATTCATAACCTCATACATCAGCCCCTGAGCTGTGGCCCCGTCGCCAAAAAAGCAAACCGTAACATCGTCACGCCCTAAGCGTTTGGCTGATAAAGCCGAGCCAGTGGCGATCCCCATAGAGCCGCCAACAATAGCATTTGCGCCAAGATTGCCATTGGACTGATCCGCGATATGCATCGAGCCACCCTTGCCGCGGCAATAGCCCTCTTCCTTGCCCAACAATTCACAAAACATCTTTTTGAAGTCAGCCCCCTTGGCCACACAATGCCCATGGCCACGGTGTGTTGAGGTAATTTTATCGGTGACCTTCAACGCCTCACAGATGCCGACAGCTACCGCCTCCTGGCCTGAGTACATATGGGTCAATCCAGGCATTTTTGCCGAAAGATAAAGTTGATTTGCCTGATCTTCAAAATTGCGGATCCGCACCATTTGGCTATACATACGCAGGTAATCTTCGGTATTAGTTTTCATATCAGTCATCTGATCATTCCAAAAAATTCCCGCCCTGCTAAAAGCAGGACGGGACCAGGGGAGAATTAATAACGCGCAGCGATTGGTAGTTCTGCGGCAGGAAAAAGGCTAATAACTTCGCAACCAGTATCAGTCACAACGACCTCTTCTTCGATACGCGCAGCCGAATAACCATCTGTAGCCGGACAATAAGTTTCCAAAGCAAATACCATGCCCGTCTCAATCATCATTGGGTTTTCCATCGATACAGCCCGTGAAATTATTGGCCGCTCGTGCAGAGCCAGGCCAAGACCATGACCAAATTGTAGACCAAACGCTTCAAGCTCACTGCCAAACCCTAACTCTTGTGCTGTTGGCCAAACGGCAGCCACTTGATCAGTAGTCACCCCAGGTTTTATCATAGCAATCGAAGCGTCTAGCCAGTCACGAGCTTTTACATAAGCGTCTACTTGACACGGCGTGGACATGCCAATGTTGAAGGTGCGATAGTAACACGTACGATAGCCCTGATAACTTTGCAAAATATCAAAGAATGCCTGATCTCCAGGCCGGAAATAACGGTCAGTAAAGTTATGAGGGTGCGGGTTACAGCGCTCACCAGAAACAGCATTGATCGCCTCGACGTCGTCAGACCCCATCTCATACAACATCTTATTTGACATCGCGACGATATCATTTTCACGGATCCCTGGACGCAACTCATTGTAAATCATGTGGTACACCCCATCCACCATCGACGCCGCTTGGGTCAGCAGGTGGATTTCGTCGACACTCTTTATTTCGCGAGCTGAAAGCATTATTTGTTGACCGTCGACCACATTCAAACCTGCATCTTGCAACGCAAAAAACATGGCCGTTTCAGCATAATCCACACCGACTGGCATGTCCGCAACACCAGCTTTCTTCAGTAGTCCAAAAATCTCGTCGGCATAGCGCTTCATCAACCCAAACGAGGGCGGTATCGTACCCCGCATCCCTACTACGCCTGCACGCATTCGGTCCGGATCCAACCAATCGCAATATTCACGATGATGAACAGCAGCTGATCCAAAGTCCCAAACATAGGGCTCTTCGTCGCCAGCAAGTAAGGCAAAACGGCACATTTTGTCCCGCTCCCACTCACCTATTTTTGTGCCTGAGATGTATCTGATATTATTCACATCAAAGGTCAGTAGAGCACCACAATTAGATTTTTTTAATGCTTCCTTTGTACGGCTTAGGCGATAGCGGCGAAGACGGTCATGATCCACACGACGCTCAAAATCCACGGCTGTATGTCCTAACGCTGGAAGATGCCTATCCCAACGCCAATTGGGGTCAATATCACCTGGCTGTAAAATCCTTGGATTTAATGCATTTGCTAGCGTCATTTGGGCCTCCATTTGGCCCCCGTCTGCGCGAAGGCTAGTAATGTCCGCGTGACCGCATCAAAGCGTCCGTGCGGTTTTGTGAATTTGCCAAAGCAGCGTCGATTGTTTTTGCGCCGACTAACATATCGTGCATCTCTTCACCGACGATGGCGATTATGTCCGAGATCTCAGGGACTGGCGGCCGCGGCCACATCTGCAAAACACCAAACCGAGCCATCTCATCCACCTTGGAAATCACAGGCGAAATTTTACTCACTTCGGGGTCCATGCTGACGCTAAAACGCGGTGAGACCAGGCTCCCATTCTCAATATATAGTTTTATCGCCTGTGCCGATGAAAGCGACGCTAAAGCTGTCCAAATTGGACCAATTCTATCCGGAGAAATGTTCGCTGGAATAGCCAAGGCATAGCCGCCCAAAGGGGCAACGGGCTTGGCATTTGACCCAGCTGGATGCGGGAGGTACTCAGTTACGCCATGTGCAGGCGATTCTGGGTTCAACTCGAACATGGGCGCCAGTAGCGTAGCACAATAGGCCATACCCACTTCTCCATCTGCATAGGCACGCGCACGTTCATACCACGACATGCTCAGTATATTGCTTGGTGAGAAATTGAGCAGTTCCCGCAGATAAACTGCTGACTGCCGCGCGGCTAGCGTATTAAACATCGGGCGGAAATTCTCACCTTCGACGTTGCCACCGTCGAACCCACTGATTGTCCGTCGCAAATTAATCGCAGGTTGACCAAAAGCCGCCATACTGAACAAAAATGAATGACCAAGCGGCGTTCCGCGGGCCGCGTTCCAAGCAATTCCAGACATATTTCGTGCCCGACTGTGAAAGGTTTTAGCAACCTCCAGAGTGTCCTCAATTGTGCGAGGTGCATCCAAGCCAAATTGATTTAAAATATCGCGGCGGCACACCAGAAGATCCGGCGTCGTCTGTACGGGAATACCATATTGGCGGCCCTTATATCTGGCACTCGCTATTGCTTCAGGATGGAAATCTGACGTGTCAAAATTAGTTTTTTCAATAAGTTCATCAATAGGCATAAATCGCCCCTGCTGCGCCATCTCTCCAAACCAAGGCAAATCGCAAGCGATGATGTCATAAGAAGATCTCTCACTTTTTGCATTTTTTATAATCTCGTCCCGCAACCGATCGATTGACAAGGCACGGCTTTGGATTGGCACACCAAAAATTGACTCGAATTGTTTTTTCAAAACATGCATTGCCAAAAACGTAGGGTCCGCATGCACCAGAACCCCAAGTCCTTTTTGTAACTGCAACTTAGAGGACAAAACACTCGGTGGATTTATCACATTACCACGCTGGTAGGACGAACCATAAAAATAATCACTACCCCGGCCAGGCACGGAAAACCCAATAGTGCTAACAATTAGCGAATGTACCCGCCGCGCATATTCTTGCCACTCCTGAATTAATTTTTCAGATGGATGAAGAGAAAAGCTTTTGCCGGTCACAGTCCGAGCACGTCTCATAATTAATCCGCGGCTCTCAATATCATTGATTGCCCGAATGGCAGTGCCATATGTCAAACCTGAGCTTTGAGCCAATGATGAGCTAGTTGTCAGTTTGCCCTCCAAGTGGTTACGTAACAAAGCCACGAAGAGTTGTGTTTCAGCGTACCCAGTTTTGATGCTCAACGCTTGAGCTGACTCTTGATCCAATTGCTCAATAAAATCGAGAAACCGCGACATCTCTTCGCTAGCCGCACCAAATTTATGCCCCCTATCTTGGGTTTCGAAGGGCCCCTCTGGACGACTTTTACGTTTTATAATTGATTGCATGGAGTTCCAAAAATATTAGAATACCACACTAGGCAATTTCGCGCCGTCAGGATCAAGCAATAATATCCAAATTGGATATTATTGCTATCCAGATCGGATTTTTTGCCGTCTTTCCGCCAACTGTTTAGCTAGCATATCGGTGTCAGCCAAAATTTGTTTTCGGCGTTGGCTTTCATCGAACACTCGAGACCCAGTCTGAAACATAATAACCACAATAAGCAACACTCCTAGGTACAACTGTACCATAAACGCAGGGGTAACATTGAACACCAAGCCAGTGTTTAGAAAGTTAACAGTCAATGTACCAATAGCGGCGCCAATCACTCCACCTTTTCCACCCAAAATGCTAACACCCCCGATAAAGGCAGCTACAGTTCCGGCCAACAAGACATATTGCAATCCCAAGGCCTGAGCCGTTCCAGATCGCAAACCAATAATCGCCCCACCCAATCCGGCACATAGACCGGAAATGGCGAACACGATAATCATGGGTCGCTTCAAACTAACGCCAGCCGCCACAGCCTCTTTACGCGCTCCACCAATAGCGTAAATTTCACGCCCAAATTTTGTGTAGTTTATAAACAAAGCAACAAGAATAAACATAAGGATGACAAGCAAACTAGCGGGTGAAAAATACCCCAACATTTTTGTTGAGATGAAATCCGGCACTCGAAAATCAGTGAGCATTACTGTTTTTTCTTCAGCGGCGAACAAGGCGACTCCGCGCAACAGCATTAATGTACCAACCGTCAAAACAATAGCACGCACCCGAAGGTAGGCGATAAAATAGCCTTGGATCATGCCAATGGTGGTGGAAACCACTAGAGCAATCAACAGGGCCGTTGGGGCCCCCAAGCTGTCGGTGAATCGCACCGTAATCACAGCCGCAAGGGCAGCATTCGATCCAATCGAAAGATCAATTTCACCTGCTATGATACATAGAGTTAGGGCTAAGCCTACCAAACCCAACACCGCAAACCTTTCCATGATCGCAAAGCCCGTGCGATGTGTGGCAAAAAACTCAGTGCTCATTGCAAAATAACCGTACACGCAAACACTGAGTAATATTGCAAAAGCAAGATCAGGATTTGCAACGACCCAATTTTTTAGTTTTGTCATTGTCCTAATTTCCTATTCTTCTGCTCGACTACCGCGGCGAACCAATGCAAACACCATAATGCTAAATACAATCATCAAACCAACAGCCAAAACCCGCGGCCCACTGTTAAAGCCGTGCAGCACCATCATGTTGTCTATTGTTGAGATAAATACTGCTCCCAAGCTGGACCGAAGGCTTGAGCCATAGCCGCCCATAATAGAGTTTCCGCCAACCATAACCGTTGCAATCACCATAATGGTCATGTCGCCGGATGAGCCAAAAGATGACGAAAAGTAATTTACATGCGCACTAGAGACCTGAGCGGAGAAGGCAACGGCTACCAATGCTGAACAAATTGATGCAATAATGCAGACCTTAATTGCCATGGAAAAGTTCTCATGCCCTGTCGCCTTTCCAGCCGCACGATTTGCACCAATCAGATAAACTTGACGGCCAAAGCTTGTTTTACGCAGTACCAACTCCGCAATGATAGCAATCACCACAAATGCAATGGTTATATTAGGTAATCCAAAAGTAGACCCCGACCCAAGCCATTCAGCTCCGTGGGGCCGCCGGAAAGACACAACTAAATTATCGCTCCACCAACTACCGATGCCGAAAAACAAGCCCGCAGCGCCCAAGGTAACCACGATTGGATTCCCGCCCAACCCGATTAACACCCCTTGAATGGCGCCAGCCAAGGTCGCAATGGCCATGGTCACCAAAAATGATATTGGGAAGCCGAGACCCGCGGCCATGCAAGTTGCAAAAGCAATTATTGCTAAAGCCGCGGTTTCCTTCATAGATAATAAAAAGAAGTTTCCCGATAGGGTTACAAACGTCAGTCCAATGGCCATGATGCCCACAATTGCTGCATCGCGTATAATAGTTTTGAAATTGAAGAGTGTTAAAAAGTTTGGAGCGGTTGCCGCGCCAATAATGCAAACTGCCATGAAAATTCCAACCATAAGAATAACCAGTGGCGAATGGTCCCGCGCCAAGCGCTGAATAAAGTTTGGTTTATACGCTTCTGTGAAACTGTTCATGCCACTTGCCCCTCTTGCAGACCTGTCTCATCAAATGGATCTGTGATTTCCTTCAAAATCGTCGCAGCAGTCATATCCTCCAAGGCAAGTTCGCCAATTTGAATGCCTCGATAAACAGTGATTACCCGATCAGGTAGGTTGGTAATCTCTTGAATATCGGTCGAAGCAATAATAATCGCTGCCCCCTCATCAGCAAGCTCACGCAATTTTTGATAAATCTCAGCACGGGCCCCAACGTCGACCCCACGGGTAGGTTCATTTACAAGAATGAGATTGGGTTTGATCGCCAACCATTTTGCTAAAGCCACTTTTTGTTGATTTCCGCCGCTCAACACCCCTGCTTCTTGCGGGAGGCGCGCCGGGTCAACTGTAAATTTAACCGCGTTTTCTGAAGCCATGCTCAGCTCCTCGGCATCAGATCTAATTCCCCAATTGGATATCCGTTTAAGAGCGGCTGCCGAGAGATTCTCAGAGATGGGGCGTCCTAAAAACAACCCATCGTGTTTGCGATCATCCGAGCAATAGGCAATGCCAGCATCAATCGCCTCCCTTGGGTTTTTTGGCAGGAAATTGCGTCCCTGATAAACGAGATTGCCATCGCGGGTTTTAGTTGCACCAGCTATGGCGGCAAGGATGTCGCCAGTCCCGCTACCCAACTGCCCAGCGAGACCCAGAATTTCACCGGGGAAAATATCAAAAGAGATCCGTTCCAAAAGCCGATCTGGCCAAAGATTTTGAACCTTCATCAAAGGCTCGCCAGTTTGCAATTTAATATCACGGGTTGGAAACATATTATTCAATTCACGTCCCAGCATCAATTCCACGAGGCTGTTTACATCCAAATCAGCTGCCTCGCGTGGTAATTGGCTCTCCCCATCACGCAACACTATGATGCGATCCGAGATCTTAAAGATTTCATCCATTCGGTGACTAACATAAACAATCGATTTGCCCCGTTTTGACAGGCGGTTCACCATGTCCAAAATGCGAATTGAATCAGATTCACCCAATGCAGCCGTTGGCTCGTCTAAAATCAGAAGTTGTGGATCATGCGCCAACAATCGGGCTACCTCGATCAGGTGCTGCTCCCCAATAGATAGTCGATCAGTTGCAATACTTGGATCAATATGGCCCAACCCAACCTCTTCCAAAAACGGCTTTGCCATTCGGGACAAACTGCGTTTTGTGGCAAATGTCGGAACCTTATCACCAGCCAGAAAAATATTTTCAGCCACACTCATAGTTTTGATGAGGCTCAATTCTTGTTGGGCTACAGCAATGCCAGCACGTTCTGCTTGAATGGGGCTGTTGAAATGGAGCGCCTCACCGTTCAAAAGGTATTCACCAGTAAATCCACTGTCAAAACCGCTGATAATCTTAACCATGGTTGACTTTCCAGCGCCATTTTCTCCAACTAGTCCAATGACTTCACCTGGCATTATTTCGAAATCCGCACCACGCAGAGCTTGGATAGCACCATAAGAGCGTTTAATATTTGTTAGCTTAAGTAGTGGTTGCATATGGGCATCCCAATGCTTGAAATTTAAAGAAACAAACCAGAAGCAATACTTTATTGCTTCTAGCCGTATTATTTAACCAATGATCACTTAAGCTCTAACTTACCAAGCTCCAGAGCAGAGCTCTTCGATGCCGTAAAGCTTACCATCAAAACCACGCAGTGCTGTGGTAGCAATGGTCTCTTTAGTCACAGATGGGTTTGGCGTGAAGTTGATGTAGTTTGCCAACTTGCCAGTCTCCAGATATTCTTCAACCAATTTGATTGCCAATTGGCCTTCGTGCAATGGGGACTGCAGAGTTGTACCAAATTGCTTGCCTTCTTCGATCAATTGCTTGTCGCCGTTACAAACTGTACCCACTGCAATAACATCTTTGCCCATGACCATTCCAGCCTCTTCCAAAGCTTTAATTCCACCTGTCAAAATAGCGTCATCCATACCGTAAACAAAATCAATGCTTTGTCCTTGAAGGGCTGCAATCATTTTAGCAGCACCCTTGTAACCGTTTGCTTGTCCAAAGCCTTCATCAACATCACCAATGATAGTCAAATCAGAACCAGCAATAGCCTCTTTAAACGCGTTGATGGAAAGACCGTATCCACCATAACTATGAGGATATGATAGTGCCAAAACGTTAAATCCAGTACCGCCTGCAGCTTTTTTAGCCGCTGCCGCTTCACGCATCATGTAGCCTGCGTTACGTGCACGAAGACGGTCATCGGGACCAGCAAAGCCAAAGATATATTGCTTATCTTGCTCGTTTGGTAGTTGGTTGATTTTCAATACAGGAACTCCTGTTTTAGCCAAGGCGCGCAAGGAGCCCAGGCCTGCAACAGCGTCAGATGGCCACCAAATAAATACATCAGGCAATTGTCCAGCCGCCAAAATCTGTTGGACTTGCTGATCTTGCTCTGCTTGGTTGAATTGGTTTTCAAATACTTTGATGTCAAAACCCTTCAACTCCGCTGTCGCTTTGATACCTTTAATGAACTTGCCGATATATGCTTCGCCAGCCGGCCCGTTAAATGATACGATAGAACCTTCCGCCCAAGCAGAACCCGCTGTCATGGTCAATGCCACGGCACCCGCAGCAAACGAACGATATAAATTTTTAAAGTTTTCCATTTTTCCCTCCCTGGAATGAATCGACTCGATCCATCAATGTGAAATCACGGTCTACAAAACTACTTTGATTTATAACGAAGTGTTTGTCCAACTTGGATAAAGTTAAGTCATTTTGGATATTTTGATTATTTAATTAATCAGCTGGAATTGAGATGCATTAGAAATGTTTCAAAATAATTTGGAGAAGATTATGGACCCGAACCGTCTCAAAGGAAAAAATTGCTTGATCACAGGCGCCGCTCAAGGGATGGGAGCTGCAATCGGGGAATATTACGCAACTCAAGGTGCCAATGTATGTTTGGGTGATATTAACCTCGCAGGCGCTGAACAGGTCGCAGCACGAATTAATTCCGCTGGAAACGGTAAAGCGATTGCAATCAAACTAAACGTGACCAGTCGAGAAGATAATGCCGCAGCCGTGGACGCTACAGTAGCCGCATTTGGCTCCCTGAACGTGGCTTTGCTAAACGCAGGAATTAACAAGCCGAAGTTTTTCATGGATATAGATGAAGAAAATTGGGACTCGATCATGAATGTTAATGCCAAGGGCCAGTTGTTTGGCATGCAGGAAGCCGCCCGCCAAATGATTAAGCAAGGTCCTGAAGCCGGGCCTTATAAATTGATTAACGTTGGATCGATCTTGTCGCGGGTCGCCTTCGACGATGTGATCCCATATTCATGCTCAAAACACGCAACACTGGCACTAATCACGGGTGGAGCAAAAGCACTGGTAGATCATAATATCACCGTAAACGGCTACGGACCGGGTGTTGTACGTACCGAATTATGGGAGCAGCTCGACAAAGATTTGGTCGCTATTGGGAAATTCGAAAAAGAAGGCCAATCCATGGATTCCCTAGCTGAAAATATGATCCTTATGAAGCGTTATTCCTACCCTGAAGACGTGGTGGGTACTGCTGGTTTCTTGGCAAGTTCAGACTCAGACTATATGACCGGTCAATTAATCATGATCGATGGTGGCATGGTCATGCAATAAGGCACACGGCTTCAAATGAGGTAGAAGCGGCGGGATCGATATGAGTCCACCCCTTTTCTTTGTGCATTTTATTAAGGATATAAAGCCTAGAAGCAAAGAGGTGTTGGAATGAACCGTATTGATGGAAAAATCGCAGTCATAACCGGCGGCTCGCAAGGCCTAGGCGCTGCAATTGCGCGCAGCTTTGCGGAGGCCGGCGCAGCAGGTATCGCCCTTGTGGGGCGCAGTACCAAAAAAGGCATGCAAGTTGCAAAAAATATTGAGGCTGACACGGGCGTTCCAACCCTGATGATCACAGCAGATCTAGAAAATATAACAGACGTGCGTCGGATCATGTCAGAAGCCGATACCCGCTTTGGCAGGGTTGATATTTTGGTGAATGCCGCAGGTCTGACTGAACGCGGCAATTTGTTGAACACCTCATCTGAGCTGTTTGACCGCATGTTCGCAGTCAACGTGCGTGCGCCCTTCTTTTTGATGCAAGATGCGGTCATTATCATGGAGCGTGAAGGAGTCGAAGGTCGTATCGTGAATATTGGGTCTGCCTCAGAGTTGGCCGGGCAACCCTTCATAGCCACCTACTGCGCCTCAAAAGCTGCACTGGCAACTCTGACCCGAAATTCCGGCTATGCCCTTATGCGCAACCACATCCATGTGAATCAACTCGACATCGGCTGGATGGCGTCCGACCATGAGCGTGCCCTGCAATTGGGCGAATCTGGCGATCCTGATTGGGAGAAAAAAGCCAATGCAGCCTTACCGTTCGGACGGCTCCTCGATCCAGCAGAAGTGGCCCGCGCGGTCTTGTGGATGGCATCCGATGACAGTGGCATGATGACTGGTGCCGTGATCCATTTTGATCAATCGGTTTGGGGAGGATACGATGGACAGGCCCCCGCGCCCGCAGAGAAATTGAAGGCATAGATGTTGGGAATAATCAGATACAAAGCGGGTAAAGGAGCTCTAATACTAATGAGAACACCCATCAGATTGCTGCCACAGCCTAAATCTATGCGCTCAGTAATTGACGCCACTCGGCGAGAGCAGCAGCACGGTTCAGCTTGAAATTGGTGCGTGAATAGAGATGCAGTTACCAAACAAAATTACCCCCGAATGAATTTACAACGCTAATACTAAAG
>MDSY01144909.1_pt1 | contig 16800 bp, 15 predicted proteins | sample 811131 | NCBI WGS metagenome assembly MDSY01 (sample SAMN05326643, study PRJNA326480) | marine metagenome | isolation source: seawater | place: Atlantic Ocean: South West | collected 2010
AAAGAAGTATCCTTGTCAAACATTTTTCCGATTTTTGATATCTTATCATTATCAGAAACCCATATATCTCCGTTATCTTTGAAAGCAAATGTGGAAAGATGGGTATCTTTTGTAAATACAGTCTCCTTATTTATTCGAATACAATCTTTAATAAAATTTTTGTATCCAAGATCAATAAAACATATTGCCTCAACTTTAAAACTAATTTTTTTATTTAGGATGTTTAATACATCTAGAGTAAATTTATTAAATGCTACTTTAGTAGAAACTTTCCTTTTAAGAAAAGTAAGGCCTTTAATTTTTGGATTAAAATCGCCGTAGTAATAAAGGTCTTCATTAAGTAATTGAGGATTAAGATTAATTAAATTTCCTATTTTAGCTTCAATGTTATCTATATTTTTTCCATACAAAACAACAGGACAAATTCTATTTTTGACATCAAACCACTCAGGTAATTCATTTTTATCATCATTTATCTTATTTATGAGGTTATTTACAGACTGAGCCCTAAATGATTTGTTAGAACCATGCTGATGCAGCCCATGAATATGAAAAACACAACCAGATGAATTGTAATTAATTAGGAATTTCTTATTTTGAACTTTCTTTGCCCAATCTCTGTCTTCTATATTTGTAATTTCATTATCAAATTTAATCTTTTCCCATACAGATCTTTTAATTATACTATTTGCATTGTGAAAAAATGGTTCATTTACTTGAATTCTATCCTCATTACCAAATGTTATTAGCAAGTCTCTTGCATCATCCGGACTCGTAAAAGGAAGGGGTAGTTGCCTCCCATATGATCCTGCAACCTTTTTATTTTTAATTGAATCAACCATCGAACCAAGCCACTCAGTGTTAGTAGGAATACAGTGGGCAGATACGATTACAATATATTTACCATGACTCATTTCTATACCCTTATTTATTGCAAGTCCAGGCAAATACTTCTTAATATTTTTAATTTTCTTAACACCGTGCGCTTTAGCAATACCAACAGAAGCATCGGAGCTTTCATTATCAACATATATTATTTCAAAATCTTTATAAGATTGACTATTTATTGCTCTCAAGCATATCCCTAGCCAATCTTCTTCATTCTTACCTCTAATAATTATTGATACTGTAGATTTAGTCATATTTAAATAGATTATTTCTACAAATTATACATTCTTTGTATTTAATTTTGATAAAATGATTTTCATATAAGAAAATGTTAATTAAATGAAAAAAATAGGGATTATCGGTAAAGGATTTGTTGGAACTGCTGTTGATTATGGTTTCAACAAGGATGTTACTAAGTTTATTGTAGATCCGAAACTGGGAACATCAATCAATGAATTAAAAGATTTTGATCCTGAATATATTTTCATATGTGTTCCAACTCCAATGAATGATGATGGCACTCAGGACGATGCGATAATAATTACTGTCTTCAATGAAATAAGCACTCTTTTTTCTAACGCTACATTAATAATAAAGAGTACTGTTTTACCTGATTCATTGACAAAGCTTTCCATGATTTATAAGAAATGTGTATATAATCCTGAGTTTTTGAGAGAAAAAACTGCTAAAGAGGATTTTATTAAATCAGAAAATTTAATATTAGGAGGAATGGATTCTGATATTGAAAATGTAGTTAGTTTGTATGCAAATCATACAGAATGCAAAATTAAGAATGTATATAAAACAGATCTCATATCAGCTTCACTTGTTAAATATTCAATAAATACCTTTCTTGCCTCAAAGGTTATATTTTTTAATCAGCTTTATAGTATATTTGAAAATTCTAATTCAAAAGAAAGTTGGGAAAATTTTATAAAAATGGTTGCATCTGATTCAAGAATTGGTGACTCTCATATGAGCGTGCCTGGTCATGATGGTCGCCTTGGCTTTGGAGGCGCCTGTTTCCCCAAAGACACATCTGCCTTATTAAAATTATCAAATAATCTCCAAAGCGAATTCACTTTATTAAAAGAGGTAATTAGAGTTAATAATAATATTAGACTCAAATACTCAAATTTAGAAAAAAGAGAAAAAGAACAAGGCGTAAACTTTAAAATTGATTTAGAATAGCAACTAACTAATGCCCGGGTGGTGGAATTGGTAGACACAAGGGACTTAAAATCCCTCGCTCGCAAGAGCGTGCCGGTTCAAGTCCGGCTCCGGGTACCAATATTATTGAGAAAAAATATATGATAGATAAAGATGGTATAGAGGTTATTGCAGAAATAGGCTGGAATCATATGGGAGACAGTTCCATTGCTCAAGATATGATTCAGAGTGCGAGAGAATGCGGTGCAGACACTGTAAAGTTTCAATATTGGAATCCTGACTACCTTAAAGCAGGGGTTTGGGATACAGATGGCAGAAGAGAGATTTATAATAAAGCTGCGTTAACAGAAGACAAAGTAAATGAATTGAAAGAGATGTCTCAAGATGCTGGCTGTAATTTCTTAATCAGCGTTTTTGGAACTATTGGAGCAGATGTTATTGCTAGCTTAGGTATTAAAAATATTAAAATTCCTTCACATGAGACAACTAATAAAAAATTAATTGAATTTTGCTCGTCTAAATTCGATTATATTTATTTTTCAGCCGGAGCTTCAACAGAGCAAGATGTCATAGAAGCTACAGATATACTTAAAGCTGGAACAGCTAAATTTAATTTAATGCATTGTGTTTCCTCTTACCCATGTGCTGATAATAATTCTAACTTAGGAAGAATTAATTGGCTTGGAACTATTCATTCATCATTGGGTTATAGCGATCATACTCAAAGCACAATAGTGCCTGCTCTAGCAGTTTTAAATGGAGCATCAGTTATAGAAAAACACTTTACTATTGATAAAGATCTTCCAGGTAGAGACAATAAGTTTGCATTAGACCCAATAGAGTTTAAAGAAATGACAGAAAATATTAAAATAGCTTCCATGTCCATGATTGATAAAGGAAAAGGATATCAATCCATAGAAGAAGATACCGTAATGAATTACAGAGGCAGATGGGAGCCACAGGATTACATTTAAGAATAGTGGAACCTAAAGATTGTCATGTAATTGTTAGTGGTGGGTTTGATCCCATTCATGCAGGCCATCTTAATTTAATTAATGATGCTTCAAACCTCGGAAAAGTTATAGTAATTGCAAATTCTGACAATTTCTTGATTAAAAAAAAGGGTTTTTTTTTAATGCCTTTTTCTGAAAGGATAGAAATTATTAAAAATTTAAAAAATGTTGATCTTGTTTTTTCGTCAATAGATACAGATGATTCTGTTTCTGAATCAATTAGAGCACTATCATTGAACAAATCTCTAAACATAAAATATTTTGCAAATGGCGGGGATAGGGCTGGCATCAAAGATATTCCAGAATTTCAGATATGTGATGAAAATAATATTGAATTAGTTTTTGATGTCGGTGGTGGAAAAACGCAATCGAGCTCCAGCCTTGTTGAAGGTGCTATAGACGCATCAAATATTTATAGAAACTACACCTCCAAACCATGGGGTTCATATATTAATTTACTTCAGGAGCCTAATTTTTTAGTTAAGAAAATATTAGTAGATATCAATGAAGAAATATCATATCAATCTCATAATTTTAGAGACGAACATTGGATATTGGTAGAAGGTAATTTGGAGGTTATCAATGGAAACTCAACAAAACTCCTTCAAGAAAATGATTATGAATTTATTAAAAGAAAATCTAAACATAGAATAAGAAATATCGGCAAAAAAACTGCTGTAATGATTGAAATACAATTTGGAGACAAGATAGATGAAAAGGATATTAAAAGATATGATGATAAATACGGAAGGTCTTAACTTACTAATAGGAGCCAAAAATGTTTGAAGACAAAACAATATTAATTACTGGAGGGACAGGATCTTTTGGTAATGTTTTTGTTCCATCAATGCTTGAGAAATTTGATTTTAAGAAAATAATAATATTTTCTAGAGATGAGATGAAGCAATGGGAAATGGCTAAAAAATACGAAAACGATAGTAGAGTAAGATTTTTTATAGGCGATGTTCGTGATAAAGAAAGATTATATAGAGCATTAACTGGTGTTGATTATGTTGTTCATGCTGCAGCTACAAAAATTGTACCTACGGCAGAATATAATCCTTTTGAATGTGTCAAAACAAATGTGAATGGTGCTATGAATCTGATAGATGCTTCTATAGATATGGGGGTTAAAAAAGTAGTTGCATTATCAACAGATAAAGCAAGCAGCCCTATAAACTTATATGGAGCCACTAAATTGACATCTGATAAATTATTTGTTTCGGGCAATGCCTATTCTGGAGAACATCCAACTAGATTTTCAGTTGTTAGATATGGTAATGTCATGGGCTCTAGAGGTTCAGTCATCCCTTTTTTTAATTCTATAAAAGAATCTGGCATTGTTAATATAACTGATACAAGGATGACAAGGTTTATGATCTCTCTTGAGGATGCGGTAGATCTAGTAATAAAGGCTTTTGAGGATATGATTGGTGGTGAGATATATGTAAAAAAAATACCCTCTATGAAAATTACAGATTTAGCGAAAGTAATTGCTCCTGATGCAGAGCAAAAAATTATTGGTATTAGACCTGGAGAAAAGCTTCATGAGCAAATGATTGGAGAAGAAGACTCCCCATATACATACGAGTACGATGATTATTATAAAATACTTCCAGTAATCAATAATTGGTCAGATGATAAAGAAAGGATTCAAGATGGAGAAAAAGTTGATTCAACATTTACATACAATAGCGAAAATAATTCTGACTGGATGTCATCAGAGCAGTTGCAGAAATGGCTAGACAAAAATAAAGAAAAAATGGGGATACTTTAACAAGTGATTCCTTATGGCCGCCAAGATATTAACAATGATGATATTGACTCTGTAATAGAAGTCTTAAAGTCTGATTTTCTAACCCAAGGTCCCATAGTTCCTTTTTTTGAGGAGCAAGTAAAAAACTTATGCGGCTCAAAATATGCTGTAGCATCAAATAGTGCTACCAGCTCTCTTCATGCAGCATGTCATGCACTTGAAGTTTCTAATCAAGATATAATTTGGACTTCAGCTAATACTTTTGCTGCAAGCTCAAATTGTGGTCTTTACTGTGGAGCAACAGTAGATTTTGTTGATATCGATCCTCTTTCTTATAATATTTGCCCTGATAAATTAGAGACCAAGCTCAAAATAGCAATAAAAGAAAAAAAACTACCTAAAGTAGTCATACCTGTCCATCTAACAGGGCAATCATGTAACATGAAAAGAATATATGAGCTCTCTGTTAAGTATAATTTCAAAATTATTGAGGATGCATCACATGCCATTGGCGGGAAATATCTTGATGATTTTGTTGGTTCTTGCAATTTCAGTGATATAACTGTTTTTAGCTTTCATCCTGTCAAGATTATTACTACTGGCGAGGGAGGAATGGCTACAACAAATAATAAAACCTTGGCTAAAAAACTAGAAATTTTTAGAAGTCACGGTATTACACGGGATATTGATTTGCTCGAAAATGATTCAGCTGGCCCTTGGTATTATGAGCAAATTGATCTAGGTTATAACTATCGTATGACAGATATTCATGCAGCTCTTGGTATTAGTCAGATTAAAAGGATAGATTCAGTAACTAAAAAAAGACATGAGATTGCAGATATCTACAACAATAAACTTAATAATTTGCCACTAAGAACTCCCAATCAAAATTTAGAATCATTTTCTTCATATCACTTATATGTCATAAGGTTGAATCTTGACGAAATTAATATCACGCATAAAGAATTCTTTGTAAAAATGCGCAATGAGGGTATTTTAGTTAATTTGCATTATATGCCTGTATATTTTCATCCATATTATAAGAAGCTTGGCTTTAAAAAAGGCCTTTGTCCTGAGGCAGAAAGATATTATTCCGATGCGGTAAGCATACCAATGTTTCCAACTCTAAAAAATGAAGACCAGGAAAAAGTTATAGATGTAATTCATTCTCTACTAAGATAAATGAATAAATTGGCACTAGGCACCGTTCAATTTGGGATGAACTATGGAATTGCAAATGATTCCAAAAAAACCTTTCCTCAAAAGAGCATATCTGAAATATTAAAGTTGGCTAAATTAAGCAAAATTACAACACTTGATACTGCTATTGACTATGGCTCAAGTGAAAAAAACTTAGGAAAAGAAAATCTTGATTCTTTCGATGTTATTACAAAAATATCTAATATTCCCTTACTTGAAAAGAATATTTATTCTTGGATACGCAAAGAAGTAGCACTTTCACTTCAAAGATTAAACCAAAATAAAATATATGGAGTTCTTCTTCATAAAGCGTCTGATTTAAATGGTCCCCATGGCAAGAAGATTTATGAGGCACTTTCTATCTTGAAGGAAGAGAGGATCATATCTAAAATTGGTATTTCAATTTATTCACCCAGCGAATTAGATAATATTGTGTCGAATTTTGATATTGATATTGTTCAATCACCATTCAATGTATTTGATACGCGTCTTAATACTTCAGGATGGATGAATAAATTACATCAAGCAAATATTGAGATTCATACAAGGTCGACTTTCTTACAAGGATTGCTGTTAATGGACTTAAAGGATATTCCTACTAAATTTAGTAAATGGGCAAATCTTTTTGCTTTATGGGATAAGACCGTAGAGCAAAGTAATATGAATAAAATGGAAGCCTGCATACAGTTTTCAAGTTCTTTTAACGAAATTGATAAAGTAATTTTTGGTGTTGACAATGTAGAACAGTTCAAAGAGGTTAGCGAATATAATTTTCTAAATAAATACAATAATTTATGCGATATGAGTAGTAATGATGAATATTTAATAAATCCAACAAAGTGGAGTCTTTTATGAATATTGTTGCTATTGTTCAAGCAAGAATGGGATCAACAAGGTTGCCCAAAAAAGTAATGAGGAATATTAATAGCACTCCTTTGATAGGTATTTTATTAAAAAGACTTTCACTCAGCAAAAAAATAGGAAAAATTATCTTAGCAACCTCAGAAAATGTTGTAAATGATCCCCTAGTCACCTACGTTAGGTCCTTGGGCTACTCTGTTGAAAAGGGAAGCGAGAACAATGTTTTGGAGAGATTTTATCTTACTGCTACAAAATATAATGCAGATATTGTTGTTAGAATTACAGGCGATTGTCCTCTAATAGATTCAAAGGTAGTTGATGATGTGATAGATTTATTTTTAGATAATAATTTGGAATATTCATCTAATATCAATCCGCCTACTTTTCCAGATGGCCTCGATGTTGAAGTAATGTCTTTCAAATCACTTAAAAAAGCATACAAGACAGCAACTCTTGATTCCGATTTGGAGCATGTAACTCCTTTTATAAGAAATAATGAAGTAAATCAACTTAACCTTTCTTATATAAAAGATTATTCAAACCTCAGGTGGACAGTTGATGAAGAGGATGACTTTAAAGTAATCGAAGAGATATTCAATCATTTTAAACCAAATATACTATTTTCATGGAAAGATGTATTAGATTTATATAAAAAAAATGTTTTAATGTTTGAAAACAGTCATATAGAACGGAATCAAGGAGCAGTTATGGGAAAGGGGCAAAAACTTTATAAAAGAGCAAAAAAGATTATTCCGGGGGGAACTATGTTGCTTTCAAAAAGACCCGAAATGTTTCTTCCCAATATTTGGCCATCATACTTTAGTAAATCAAAAGGTTGCAAAGTCTGGGACTTGGATGGAAAAGAGTATGTTGATATGTCAATAATGGGTATTGGAACAAATACTCTGGGTTACGGACATGATGAAGTTGATGAAGCTGTGAAGGAAACTATCCAACAAGGTAATATGTCAACCTTTAACTGCCCTGAAGAAGTTTATCTAGCAGAAAAACTTATTGAAATTAACCCATGGGCAGACATGGTTAGATTTGCTAGAACTGGTGGAGAGGCTAATGCAGTTGCTGTTAGAATTGCTCGTGCTGCTTCAGGCAAGGATAATGTTGCAATATGTGGTTATCATGGATGGCATGACTGGTACTTAGCTACAAATTTACAATCAAAAGATGGTCTTGATTCTCATCTGCTTTCTGGACTTGATACTCAAGGTGTTCCCAAAAGCTTGAATGGAACAGTTTACCCATTCCAATATAACGACTTTAGAGCACTTGAGAAAATAGTAAATGATCATAATATTGGTGTTATTAAAATGGAAGTCATAAGAAATGAAGGTCCTGAAGACAATTTTCTACAAAATGTAAGGGATCTTGCAACAAAAAAAGGCATTGTACTTATTTTTGATGAATGCACATCGGGTTTCAGAGAAACATATGGCGGTATTTATAAAAAGTTTAATGTGGAGCCTGATATTGCAATGTATGGAAAAGCATTAGGCAACGGTTATGGCATAACTGCCATAGTTGGAAAAGAAGATGTTATGCAAGCTGCTCAAAATTCATTTATTAGTAGTACTTTTTGGACTGAAAGGATAGGGCCATCTGCTGCTTTAAAAACACTTGAAGTCATGGAGAGAGAAAAATCCTGGAATCAAATATCAAAAATAGGCAAAGGAATAAAGTTAAAATGGAATGATCTTGCTTTAAAGCATGATGTTGGGATAAAAATATCAGGTATTTCTGCGCTTCCTTCCTTCACTTTTAATAGCAAGAACCATTTGGCATATAAAACTTTAATAACTCAAGAAATGCTTAAAAAGAATTTTTTAGCCAATACAACTGTATATGCATGCATTAACCATACTGAAAATTTAGTGGATGAATATATTAATGAACTAGATGTAATATTTAGTAAAATAAAAGAATGTGAAGAAGGTAAAAATATTAATGATTTATTAGATGGAGACATCTGTCATACTGGGTTTTCCAGGCTAAATTAATGAAAGAAAAAATACTTGTTATAGCATCTCATCCTGATGACGAGACTTTAGGTTGTGGAGCCACTATTGCAAGACATGTTCATGAAGGCGCTGACGTTGGAATAATAACTTTAACTAATGGAGTTAGCTCAAGAGATAACGAGCTAAAAATCGATGCTAAAAAGAGAAATACAGCTGCTAAAAAAGCTATAAATTTATTAGGTGCAAGGTGGATTGGTGCGGGAGATTTCCCAGATAATAAAATAGATAGTGTGCCCTTAATAGATGTAGTTAAATATATTGAGTCTTTTAAAAGATCCTTTTATCCTAATATAATCTATGTTCATTCACCAACTGATCTCAATATAGACCATAGAATAGCTGCCTCAGCAACACTAACTGCCTTTAGACCCCAACCCAACGAAAGTTATTCTGAAATCCGTTTTTTTGAAGTCCCTTCGTCTTCAGACTTTACAGTTAAACAACTTGAAGGAAAATTTGAACCTAATCTATATATTAATATTAATGATTACTGGGAAAAGAAACTTGAAGCATTAAAGTTTTATGAAATGGAAATGCATTTGAGTCCTCACTCAAGATCGTATGAAAAAATAAAATCTTTAGCAGAATACCGCGGATCACAATCAGGCATTAACCTTGCGGAGGCATTCGAGGTTGTAAGAAGAATAATTAGATGAAAATTTTATATTGTATTCAGAATAAAATTTTAGAGGACGTGCTTTTAAAAAATCGTATTATTAATAAAAATTCTGAAATTATTCGTAATAAAAATGAGCTTACTCATAAAAAGGTTAGTGCATTTAATCCTGATTATATTATGTTCCCTCATTGGTCATACATGGTTCCAGAAAATATATTCAATGAATATAAGTGCATATGTTTTCACTCATCACCCTTGCCATTTGGAAGAGGGGGTTCTCCAATTCAAAATATGATCCTTGAAGGATACAAGGAAACAGAAGTTTGCTCACTTCTTATGGAGAAAGATCTTGATGCAGGACCTGTTTATCTTCGAACGAAAATTGAATTATCTGGTAACTTAAATGAGATTCTTATAAGAATTTATAATGCTATAGCAAAACAAATCAAAGTGTTTAAAAATAAAGAAATTTATCCAATTGCACAAAAAGGCATTCCTTACAAATTTAAAAGACTCAATGCAAAAGATAACTCAATTAAATTAAACCTCGATATAAATTCTATTTATGATCAAATTAGAATGCTTGATAGCGAGATGTATCCTAATGCATATATTTCTATTGGCGACTACATAATTGATTTTATGAATCCTACAAAACATGATAATTTTATTGATGCTAATGTAAAAATTCATAGAAAAATTTTTTTAAGAGGTGCAAAAATTTCTGATGCAAAAGAAATTTGGAAATGGAGAAATGATCCATTAACTCGTTCAATGTTTAAGAATAAAGACTATGTAGAATTCAAAGATCATATCATTTGGTATAGAAAAAAGTTAAAAGATCAAAATACATTTTTTTATATTGGTGAGTCATTTGGAGTTAAAGCAGGAATTGTAAGAATAGATCATTTAAATAATGAAGGTGAGGTATCTATTAACATGAATCCTGATTTAAGAGGAATGTCTTTATCTGAAACTCTTTTAAAAGATTCTATTAATTCTTTTCTTAAAGCAAAGCCACTTAGCGAACTGGTTGCATATATAGATAAAAAAAATCTAGCTAGTATTAGATTATTTCAGAAAGTAGGATTTACATTAGTAGAATCTAAAAAAAATTTAAAAACCTTCAGAATCATTAGGTAAAATTTGAAAAAATTTAATTCAGCTGTTATTTGTCTCTCACATAACCTTAATCGTAATAATGATTTATCTGTTGACTCTGTTAAGAGGTTGAATAAATCATATGAGTTATTTAAAGATCATAGTTGTAAATATTTTATAACTACTGGATGGAAATATAAAAAGAGCATAAAAAATCCCTTGTCTACAATTATGTCAGATTATGCAATTAAAAATTTTAAGATTCAAAAGGAATTTATCTACGAAGAGCCACTAGCAAAAGATACTGTTGGAGAGGCATATTTTATTAAAAAGAATTTCCTCAGTCAAAATAATGACATTAATCAATTAATAATCGTTACCAGTGATTGGCATCTTGCCAGAGTAAAAGAAATTTTTTATTTTGTTTTTGGTGAAACTACTGATCCAAAACTCAATTTCTACGAAATTAAAGGAGAAGCTGTATATCAAGAAAAAGAGGCTTTAAACACTTCTATATTAGCTTTTAGAAAGATGATTAAATCTTGTAAAACCGGAAGTCTAAATGAAATATATAGTAAAATGCTGAAAAATCACGATTTATATAATGAGTAACATATGTTTAAAAATCTAAAAGAGCCTTATATTATTGCTGAAATCTCAGGTAATCATAATGGATCTATTGAAAGGGCAAAGGAGCTTATAAACTTAGCTAAAGAGAATGGTGCAGATTGTGTAAAAATACAAACATACACCCCAGATACAATGACTATTAAATCAAATAAGGAAGATTTTCTTATTAAAGGAGGTCTTTGGGATGGATATAATCTTTGGGATCTTTATGACTGGGCTCAAACGCCATACGAATGGCAAAGCGAACTTTTTGAGTATGCAAAAAAATTGAATATAACTATTATAAGCACCCCATTTGATGAGACCGCTGTCGATTTACTAGAAAAACTAGACTGTCCATTCTATAAAGTTGCTTCATTTGAAATAACTGATATACCTTTATTAAAATATATTGCAAAAACACAAAAACCAATGATCTTGTCAACAGGAATGGCAACAGAAAAAGAAATATCTGAAGCTGTTGAGACAGTGAAAAGGTTTGGTTGTGGTGACTATATGTTACTTCATTGTGTTAGCGGTTATCCAACTCCATCAGACGAGATGAATTTGAATACTATATCTCTTATGAAAGATAAATTTAAATGTGAAATTGGTTTATCAGATCATACTTTGGGCAATACTTGCGCTATTTTATCGATTGGCCTAGGAGCTAAACTTATTGAAAAACATTTTACATTTAATAGAGATGAAGGTGGACCTGATGCAGAATTTTCTATGGAACCTCATGAATTAAGTGATTTATGCACAGATGTTTCAGTTGCTTATAAATCACTAGGTAATGCAAGTTTTGAAATAAAAGCAGCAGAAAAAGCAAATATTAAATTTAGAAGATCTATTTATGTAGTTAAAGATATCAAAAAGGGAGAGAAATTTAATCTAGCTAATATTAGGAGAATTAGACCAGGATATGGTCTGCAACCAAGATATTATGAGAGTATTCAAGGATTGGAAGCTTCAAGAGATTTAAAAATAGGCGATCCTTTAGCTCAAGAAGATATTTGTAAAAATCTAGAGACATGATTTGTATCTTAGATTACGGGTCTGGAAATGTAGGCTCAGTTAATAACATATTAAGTTTTTTAGGATATGAAACCAAAATATCCAATAATGAAAACGATATAAAAAATTCTACTCATTTAATTTTACCTGGCGTAGGAGCTTTCGGCCCGTCTATGAAAAAAATACAAGAAAGAATTCCCTTTGATATTCTAGAAAATGAAGTCGTAAATAAAGGCAAGCCTTTTCTCGGAATATGTATTGGTATGCAGGTTCTTGCTGATAAAGGTTATGAAAGTGGTGAGTGTCAAGGCTTTGGATGGATTGAAGGCACTACTGAAAAAATCGATTCTAAAGGTTTGTCATTGCCTCATATGGGTTGGAATAATATAGAAATAATTAAAAATAGCCCAATCTTTGAAGGCTTAAATAATATAAATGATTTTTATTTCGTTCATAGCTATTGTTTTAAAGAGAAAAACATTAATCATTCATTGGCAAAAGTTGAATACGGACCCAAGATAAATGCCGTTATACAAAAAGATAATATTTTTGGCTTTCAATTTCATCCAGAAAAGAGCCAAAAAGCTGGACAACTTATTCTTAACAATTTTTTAAACATAACATGAAAAAAAAGAGACTTATCCCAGTTGTTTTATTAAGAAATGGTTGGATTGTTCAGAGCAGAGGCTTTTGTGAATATCAGAATCTTGGAAATCCTGTTACAACAATTCAAAGATTAAGTGAGTGGGCTTCAGATGAAATAATATTTTTAGATATTTCAAATGATAAAAATTATGATACAAGAAGAGACGACCAAAGATATGAAAATCGACATAATTTTATAGATATTTTAAAAGATATCTCGTTAGCAACATTCATGCCTTTAACGGTTGGAGGCAATATCAGAACACTTCATGACATAGAAGATAGATTAAAATATGGTGCAGATAAAGTTTCTATAAATACAATGGCATTATCCTCTCCAGAATTTATAACCGAAGCTGCTAAAGAATTTGGGTCTCAATGTATTGTGATATCCATAGATGCTAAAAAAATAGGAAATGAACATTTTGTTTTTTATAATGATAAAAAGAAACCAACAGAATATAAACCAGAATATTTTTCAAAAATGGTTGAAGATTTAGGCGCAGGTGAAATTTTACTAAATTCAATTGATAATGACGGGATTGGAAAAGGATATGATATTGAATTGCTTGATAGCGTTTGCTCTAAAGTTAATATTCCAGTGATAGCTTGCGGTGGAGCCCGAGACTGGGAGCATTTTTCAGAAGCTCTTGATAAGACATCTGTAGATGCAGTCGCAGCTGCAAATGTCTTTCATTACATTGATCAAAGTACTTTTATTGCAAAAAGATATCTTTATAATTTGGGTTATAATTTTAGAAGACCAGATTTAATTAAAATAAAATAAAAACAATATGAAAAAACTAACTTACTGTTCAAAATGTGTTTATCCAGTTAACACTGTAAATCTTAATATAAATGATGGTGGTGTCTGTTCTAGTTGTACGACTGCGCAAAGTTTTGAAAAACTAAATAACCATTTTTGGGATGAAAGAAAGGCTAAGTTTGAAAAAATAATATATCAATATAAAACAGATGATAATTCTAACTATGATTGTTTGATACCGGTAAGTGGTGGTAAGGATAGTTATTATCAAGCTCATGTCATAGCTAAAGAATATGGCTTGAAACCTTTGCTTGTAACTTATCACGGAAATAATTATTTACCAGAAGGTGACATAAATAGAGACCAAATGAGGCACAAATTTGACGCTGATCACATAGTCTGGGGCCCAAGTGTTGAAGTTCTAAAAAAATTAAATAAATTGACTTTTAAGATGATGGGAGACATGAATTGGCAGAATCACTGTGGTATTTTCTCTGCGCCAATAAATTTAGCTGTAAAATTTAAAATCCCTCTTATTATCTGGGGAGAGACTAACTGGGATATCTCTGGCATGTATAGCCCTGATGATTTTGTTGAATTTAGTGCAAGGGTCAGGCATGAGCACGATCTAAGAGGCTACGAATGGTACGATATGATCGAACATGGACTTAAAGAAAAAGACATGATGTGGGCAAAATATCCTTCAGATGAAGAAATTCTTGAAGTTCAAACAAGAGGAATCTATATTGGTAACTTTTTTAAGTGGGATCCTAATATACAAACAGATCTTGTCATGAAGGAGTATGACTGGAAGGCCGCTGTAAAGCCTTTTGAAAGAACATACAGAACTATTTCGAATCTTGATGATAGATATGAAAATGGTATCCATGATTTAATGAAATTTATTAAATTTGGGTATGGAAGAGCTTCAGATCATGCATCCAAAGATATAAGAACAGGCTATATGACCAGAGAAGAGGGCATCAAAATGGTTAAAAAATATGACTCTGTTGTTTCTTCAGATCTCTATTATTGGCTAGATTATGTAAATATGTCAGAAGATGAGTTTTGGGCAACTGCTGATTCATTTAGAGATTCAAGGGTATGGTGGATTGAAGATGGCAAATGGTATAAAGATAATATCTGGGGATCTGTTGAGGATTATGGAGATGTTCATTTAGATATAAAAGCTCAAGAAAAATATAAAACATAGATTTAAATATGCAAATTACTTACTTATTTATAAATTAACCTAAATGAAAGAATATTTTAGAGAAATTTATGATAATCAGGATATTCATGACAATCTTGCAACAAAAACTAAAATATACAGGGTAATTATTAGATACTTGGTTAGGGTTTTTGGATTAAGTATTTCTGAAGTATTAATATCTTTTATATATAAAATTCAACCTTTAAAAAAAAATACCTATATAAAATACATACTGAGGATCAATCTTTTCAGAATCTCATATTTAAAAAATTTGTCCAATCTTGATTACAAAAGTGCAAATATTATAAAAAAAGAATGGGCTGATTTTGTCTCAAAAAAATCAGCCAGTGAAGAAGATAAATCTGGAGCTTTGCATTATTTAGCGGTAATTAATGAAGACGAAAATATTAAACTCCCCTTGAATGAGAGCATTATCGAGCCAAGAAAATTTTATATTTATGGTCCTAGTGCCACAAATGCACCCAACCCTAAATATTCAGATTACACCTTAATTCATACAAAACCTTATCCAAAAATACTTGAATCTTTTAATAAAGAATTACTTTTTTTAAATTCTTATTATTTTATGTTTGCTATAGATAATAACTTTAAGGTTCAAAAAGAACTTAAAGCAAGGTATAAAAAAATCTATGTAACAACAATGCAAGAGCATCTTTCTGAAGGATTTAATGTGATTGATCTTCATAAATCAGGATATATACAAAGTGAGATGGCTCTCCAAAGAATTCTAAGATTTCTTATCAAAGAGTATAAGGTATTTGATTGTGTTATTGAGGGGTTTAATTTTTATCTTGAAAAGGATGCCTACAAAAATAAAAATTATCATAAGTTAACTAGAAAAGATAATAATCTCATAAATGAAAAAGAAATTTGTCTTTCACTTGCAGATCATGATTTTTTGTTCAATTTCAAATTAACAAAAAATTTAGTTAAGAGATTTAATTTAATAGGCTCAAATGATTTTAGGGAAATCCTATCACTCACTGATGATCATTATTTAGAGAAATTATTTATTTCAAGAAATTTCTCAAGTTTAAAAAAAATATAATTTATTATTTATAATTATGAAAAGACAAGCATCAATGGATATAAGTAATTTTGATCCAAAGCTTAATCATGATATATTTTTATCGGAGTTTAAAAAATATAGATCTGAGTTAGAAAATATTTATGCAGACTACCCAAACAAGGATAAATTAATTTACTCTATCGAATACTGGATATTTAACATCTTCTGTATTCAAAAAGCTTATGGTAAGTCAGGTTTAAAGTCTTTTTTGATTGGGAGCCTTAGCAATCCTCTTAGGTTTAGCTATCTATATGAGTTTTCTGATTTAAGTCGAGGAACAGAAATAAAAAGTAATAAGGATAATAATTTTTTTTATTTTTTTTTAAATTACTTTGTAAATAAGATATATATTCCTGGCGCAGCACTTGATAGCTATATCAATAAATTTATAAATAGAGTTTCTTTTATATATATACATTCAATACCCTTGATTAAAAATCAGAAGCTAGAAAACAAATTAAAAAATCTATTTGGCGCTTTATTTGCTAATAAATTTTCAAAAGATGAAATTATTTTAATTAATAAAAAATTACCAAGAGTGTACTATTCAAATAAAGTTAAAAACTCTTTTAAAAAATCGTTGAATGTAGTCGGATCACCTGCTTCTTTCTTAGAATATTCAGGATATGAAAAATTGTTTTTATTAGACAATAGATTGGATATTACTGGAAATGCTCACGGTGGTGGGTATGATATTTTCAAGATAGATTACTTTGCATACTACGAAAAAAAGCTTTGTAAAAAATTTTATGGCTGGGGTTTTTCTGAAGAAAATAAACCTCAAAGAAGATTCAATAAAATAAAAACTAATAAGAA
>MDSY01114089.1_pt1 | contig 16796 bp, 18 predicted proteins | sample 811131 | NCBI WGS metagenome assembly MDSY01 (sample SAMN05326643, study PRJNA326480) | marine metagenome | isolation source: seawater | place: Atlantic Ocean: South West | collected 2010
AATCCTATCTTTGAGCCATTACTTTTTGCTAATTTTCTTCGAAGTGAGTTAGAGGCTAGTTATCAGGCACATCAAGTAAAGCATTAAAAACATATTTTAAGAGGAGTTGAGACGATGGACAAACTTTGGGAAGTTTATGCCTTAAAATATGCTGAAAGAGATGACCGGGTCCGGAGTGATAGTTTTATTTTGGATATTAATCATGCAGGAATACATCCTATGGATTACTTTGTTTGGGTTTTAAAATCTGAACATGAAGTTATTTTAGTTGATACAGGCTTTGATGTTCATGAAGCACATCGGAGATCGCGCCCCATAATCAGAGCGCCCCAACAAGCTTTGAGTGCATTAAATCTGCAACCAGAAGATATAAAAAAAATAATTATTACCCATCTCCATTATGATCATGCAGGAAGCTTAAAAGACTTTCCAAATGCCAAGTTTTATGTGCAGTCAGCAGAGCTGGCCTATGCTACGGGACCCTGCATGTGCGAAGATACACTTAGAATGCCGTACACTGGAGAGCATATTTGCGATATTGTTCGTGCCTTATATACTGGTAAGGTGATCTTTTCAGATGGCGATATGGAGGTATCACCAGGTGTTACAGTTCACTGTGTCGGCGGACACTCGCGAGGTCTTCAGGTTGTCCGCGTTAAGACCCAAAACGGTTGGCTCTGTTTGGCTTCAGATGCGACACATTATTATGAAAACTTTATAACACGAAAGCCTTTCCCAATTGTTGTTGATGTAGAAGAAATGCTCAAGGGTTTTGATGTGATACAGGACTTGGCGAGTGATCGATCTTTAATCATTCCAGGGCATGATCCTTTGGTTAGAACACTATTTCCTAAAGATGGAGATAGCGGGTTTCTGTGGCGCTTAGATGTTGGGACAATAAACAAACTACCTGAATGGACCGAACCCATCTAAGTGGAATTAATATTTTTTTTGGACCTGTCGAGGGAAATATATTTAAACACTCTATTTGCATAGTATTACTGTTTTATGCCATAAAAAAAGTGTTAGTTCAGTATTATGATCATAGTCAGTGAAATTTAAGGAAGTTAAGTTATGGATCACACTAATATTCAAAATATAATTGATTTGGATGAATGCCCTTTGGGGAACGCTACCTTTATTGAATTATGTCGAAAGAAAATTGAGGAGAATGGAGTTCTGACACTTCCAAAATTTTTAAACGGACAGGTTATAAAGTACTTAGTCGAAGAGGGTAGTGCGGCTCAACATAAGGCGTTTTATTCTAACTCTACTCATAATGTATACTTAACTAAAAATAATCCAGACTATGATGATGAGCATATTTTTAACAGGCAGGTTGTTTCCTCAAAAGGATGTATAACCGACGATCAAGTTCCTGAAAGTTCTCCTTTAAAGACTTTGTATCAATCAAATATATTTAGAGATTTTTTAGCGACGGTTCTTAATGAAAAAAAACTATATGAATATGCGGATCCTATGTCGTCAATAAATGTGCACTATGCCTCTGAAGGTCAGGAGTTGGGGTGGCATTTTGATAATTCAAGCTTTGCAATAACGTTACTTTTACAGGCTCCAGAGGCCGGTGGTTCGTTTGAATATATTAAAGATCTTAGAGACTCTGAAGCTGGAGAAATGAATTTTGAAGGAGTTGAGTCTTTGCTAGACGGAATAAAAAAACCTGAAATTCTAAAAGTGGAACCTGGAACACTTGTCTTATTTCGGGGTAAAAACTCTATTCATCGTGTCACTCCTACTATAGGTAATAAAACAAGGATGTTAGTTGTTTTAGCGTATAATACGAAGCCTGGCGTATCATTATCAAAGTCAGCTCAAATGACTTTTTTTGGCCGAGTAGCGTAAGTATTTAAATATTAGGTTTCTACAATAAGTTCTTTTAATCCGTGAAAATGATAAAGATCTGCATATTGTGGTATCTGTATGATTTTAATTTTTGGGCATCGCGCAAAAAGGACAGCAAGTCCAACTTTCAATTCAAGTCTTGCTAAAGGTGCTCCAACGCAAAAATGAATGCCTCCACCAAAAGCTGTATTAGTTTTAATTGGTCTTGTAGGAAGAAATACTTCTGGACTTTCCCATGCCTTTGGATCCCTTCCTGCCGCTCCCAGCATTAGCGCCACTTCATCGCCTCTTTTAAAACTATGACCCTCTAAGTGAACATCTTCGTAAGCATAGCGAGTAAACATATGTAATGGGGGATCGAATCGTAATATTTCTTCTATAGTTTTGCTAATATTACTCTCTTTAAGGCAAACTCTGTCCACTTTATTTTCAATTAATGTTTTTACACCATTTCCAATTGAATGAACTGTGGCCTCATGACCTGCATTTAAGAGAAGTATGCACGTTGTAATCAGTTCATCTGTACTTAATTTCTCACCTTCTTCTTCTGCTTGTATTAAATGGGTGATTAAGTCATCTGCAGGTTTATTTCTTTTTTCCTTAACATAGTAATTCATAAATGAGACAAATTCTTCACAGGATTTTACAGCTCTATCTTCTATTTCACGATTTCGGCGTGCTTGGTACATTGAAACCATATCGTTCGACCATTTAAGTAATTGATTTGACATGTCTTCAGGCACGCCTAGTAATCTTGCAATTACTATGACTGGAATTTGGTTCGCATAACTCGGTATAAGATCAAAGCCGTTGGACGGAAATTTATCTATTAACTGATTACAGAGGACGTTTATTTCTGGTTCTAATTCTTTAATTCTACGTGAAGTAAAAGCTCGCATGACCAAACTTCTCAACCTGGTATGTGCGGGAGGTTCAAGTTCTAGCATGGAGTGTGCTTCATTTTTATAAAAGGGTAAAAGGTGCTGTGGAATACTTTTAACTAACTCCTTTGGAACTTCTCTTCCAAATCTACGATCCTTAAGGATTGCAGCAGTTATGCTATGATCAAAAGTTGTAACCATGGAATAGTCTTTCCAATACACAAATGGTCCAATTTCCCTCATATTTTTATAAAAATGATATGGATTTTGAACAAAATCTGGATCAGTTGGTATTTGGCTAATTTTTTTCATATTAAAAAATCTTTGGCTAAGGAAAATTTCTTGAGTTCTATCATTTATTGAGTTTTACTAGTTCTAGAGTTTATGGGTTTTTTTTTAGAATTAAAATCTATTTCTTAAGAAAAGTTGTTACCTAAGATCTCAAATATATTCTGATCTTGTACATTGCTGAGGAGTAAACTGATGGTATCAAAATTATGGAAAGATCAATCCTTTTCAGTTAGCCATGCGGATGGAACTGGAACTAGTGCGGGAGGATTTGAGACTGGGCTAAGATCATTTTTTGAATATCGCGACTTAGGAGTAAAAGATGCGACCAAAGGAAAGTTTGTTGCACATGTAATCCGGGCAGTCCCAGGTATGCATACAGAGCCACAATGGCATGTACATAATTTAGACTTCCAAATGGTTTATATCCTTAAAGGTTGGGTTAAGTTTGAATACGAAGGAGAGGGGGAAATAACTCTCCACTCTGGTTCATCTGCCTTGCAGCCACCTGGAATTAAGCATCGAGAGCTTTCCCATAGTGATGATTTAGAATTGATTGAAATTTTTTCACCTGCGGAGTTTAAGACAGACTTAATTGATACTCCCTGAGATATTATGTGAGGTAATATTTCTACAAAATTATTAAATTAATAGTTAAGATTATGTTGAGATAAAATATGAAAAAAAGACAGTTGGAGTTTGATTGGGTTGATGCGTTCAGCGTCCGCCCTTTTGGGGGTAATGGGTGTGTGGTAGTCCACGATGCATCAGAAGTGTCAATTCAAGATAGATTGGCGTTAGTAAAAGAGACGTCACTATCTGAATGTGCTTTCCTAGTTAATTCAAATATAGCTGACTTTGGTGTGCGCTACTACTTGGCTGAGGCAGAAATCCCTATGGCTGGCCACCCAACTATAGCAACGGTAACTTCATTACTTAGTAGAGGTTTAGTGGCGACCACAAATGGTTCTTCTAAATTTACTCTGGAAGTTGGGTCTGGTGTCCTTCCAATAGAAATAGAAACAACAGAGAAGGGTTTCCTAATTCGTATGACCCAAATGGCACCTAAATTTGGAAAAATTTTTAAAAAAGAAGATATTTCAAAATTGTATGATTTAGAGCCAGCAGATATTTTAATTGATCCACAAATCGTATCTACGGGGACTCCCTTTTGTATAGTTCTTTTAAAAGATAAGGACACGCTGCGGAAAGCAAAAATTAATAGTCATTATTTCAATGAATATTTTAAAGAAAATCAAAAAGAGGAAAAAGATTTGATGGAACCATTTCTTACTACCTTAGGGGGGGTAACAAGAAATGGTGACACATTTTCACGACTTTTAATGTGTCAGTCTGGCAATCAAGAAGATCCATTTACGGGATCTGCTACTGGCTGCATGGCAGCATACTTATGGCATCATGGTTTAATTAACAGCGCAACTTTTGTTGCTGAGCAAGGCCATTGGTTGGGTAGGCCAGGATCAGCTCAGGTTGATGTGTTAGGCTTAAAAAATAATATAACCGGTATAAATGTAGCAGGTTATGGATATGTTTTAATGAGTGGAAGTTTGTCTTTATGAGGATATTATTTTATCTTTCTCGTAGTAATAACTAAAGATCTTTTTAATAGTTACTCTTTTTCTAGTTGTTGCCTGCCTTTATCTGTGAGTGTCCAACATTTACGACCTTCGAATACAACAGGCGTTAAATTTCTACCGTATGCTGCGCCACCATCAAGATCAATTCGATTGCCAAAGTGTGTAGGTTTATCAAGTGCCATATGTCCGTGTACAATTAAGGGACCATGATCGGTGGTATCTTCAATAAACCCTTCACGGATCCATAATAAGTCATTTTCTTCTTGGGATTCTAAAGAAACCCCTGGCCTAATTCCAGCATGAACAAAGGCCAGATCAGGTGTTCGATACATTAAGTCAAGTGAGTTTAAAAAGTTCACATGGGTTTCAGGTATTGTTTTGCGGGCCTCAGTATGAATCTCACCACTTCGGCGTGTATCATCCAAGATGATGCCATAGGATAATAGGGTTGTCTCTCCACCCATTCGGGGGTGAAGCCAATGAAGACCGTGAAACAAATGAGGATCATGAACAGGTTGTAATTTTAAATACCATGAAAACATTCTGTCATGATTACCTTTTAGAAAATGCCAAGGTTTTAAGTTATTTTTTCCCTCAAGTAATCGTTCAATAACACCCCGACTCTCAAGCCCACGATCGGTATAATCACCTAAAAATACTATTTCTGCATTGGACCCACCATCAGCTTCTATTAACGATAATGCTTGGTCTAACTGTTTTAATTGACCATGTATGTCACCTATAGCGTAAATCATTTCTACCTCAATTAGACCCCAAAACCACTTCCTGGGCTTAGATATTCTGACCTAGGTGGAGAAAAAACATCTAATATAACTGCTCCTTTTGGTCCACCTATTATACCATGCTCAACGCCACCGGGCGTAAGCCAAAAATCTCCGTTGCTTACTTCAACCTCAACTCCATTTTGAATCCTTATAGCACTACCTTCTATCAGATAACCCCACTGTTCCTCTGAGTGGCTATGTATACTCCCAATAGCATTGGGGTCTATCCTGACCACAGAGACCATTGCATCATTTCCTGGAAAAACTCTCGTATTAATTCCTGCTGCAAGAGATCTTGGAATTCCATTTTCACAATCATCTATATTAAAAAAACATTCTTTTTTTTCCATAATGTGTTCTCCTAAGGTTTAATTTGAGATGTTAGGCTGTGCTGTATTGCGGCAACCGTTTGAGAAGTAGTAGCACTTCCCCCAAGATCTTGTGTTAAGTTATTTTTGTCATGCATGATTATATCAATTGAGTTTTGTAATTTTGCTGCGTCTTCACATAGGTACTGATTGCCAAATTTTAGACCTAACCATTCGAGCATCATAGCTGCAGAAGAGATCATAGCTATTGGATTGGCTAAATCCTTGCCCTCTATATCTGGCGCTGTTCCATGACAGGGTTGAAATACCGCATTATCTAAACCTATATCCGCAGAAGGAGCGACACCTAGTCCACCCATTAGCCCTGCACCTAGTTCAGATAGTATGTCCCCAAACATATTTTCTGTAACCAAAACATCTAATTCCCAGGGTTTTTGTACCATCCAAAGAGCCATTAAATCGACATATGCAGATGAGGCTGTGATATCAGAGTGATTTTTGGCTTCCTTTTCAAAAATTTCTCTGAAGAAGGCAAACGCCCTAAACATATTTGCTTTATCCACGCATATAACGTCCCCTTTTCCTTGATTTAATGTTTTTCGAGTCTTAGCCAATTTGAAGGCAAAATTAAAAAGCTTTTCAGATATGTTTCGTGTAATTCTTAGGGTTTCTCTGGCTTCATTAGCTTCTACTTCTCCTTTACCTTGAGTAAAAAAAAGTCCTTCCGTACTTTCTCTTATGAGAACAAAGTCGATAACCTTATCTTGTGGGATTTTTAAAGGCGAATGAGCTGCTGTCATTACTCTAACAGGTCTAACACCTGCAAAGAGTACTAATTCCTTCCTTAAATCAATCTGAGGTGAGATTTCTGTTCCATCCTCATACCTGATGTTTGGCAACCCCATAGCGGCAAGTAAAATTGCATCACTTGATTTTGCTATTTCTAGTGACTTATCTGGTAAGGCTCTACCGCTCTTTAGGTATTCGTTTGCTCCAGCAGGGACTTTTTTAAAATTAAGCCTATATTTGCTAGTGTCATTTTGTAAAAGCTCTAAGATATCCAATGTGGGTGCCATTATTTCAGGGCCGATGCCATCACCTTCAAAAACTGCAATTGTAAAAGATTTTTTCATGTGCCTACTAAGTTTGTGATAATGTGAAATGTGTCTAATTTATCTTTCACAGAGTATGTAGTGTCATTCGATAACTCAAGGAGTTAGTTTTTTTAAAGTACTGTGCGATAGCTTATGCGCAGAGTTAGATCTAACTACTTTCGCTTCGTTCCTTCTGATAACCTTAATAAGTGTACAAGAGGGCATGCTAATGTGAACTTAATAAGATGTTATATGAATATACCTTTAGAAGTGCTCTTGACCAAGTTTAGCATTGAAGCACTAGTAGGTTTGGGAGTACCTGTTACTATTAAGAGTATATATTTTTAAAATATTTGTGGTTATTTAATTGATGGGTTATCCAATCCGCCTAATAGATAGTGTGAGGCTAGTCCTTTTGTCTGGGTCGTGGATCTGCGCAATAGCACAAATCTTGTTTGAAGAACGAGCAATAAGTTTTATAAACTTTGGTGTAATCCTTTATATAATTTTTATTCTGATGACTCTACCAAAATTAAGGCCAAGTACGTTTTTAATCTTGTTGTTTTTGAGTTTTATCGGATGGCTTTTTATGGAGAAAATTCCATCACTTGGTGACTGGATGGCATCTGGCCGATACGCATTAATTTTTTGTGCTTTAATTCCAACTATGGCATTGGTTAGAGCTACTGCCTTGATCATGCCGTCTGTTAATCAAACGCAAAAACAATTAGCAAATTTACCACCTAATACATCGGCCAGCGGTTTTCAATTAGCTGCTCACTTTTTTGGAGGGGTGCTGAACTTGGGGGTGGTACCAATTCTATCAGCAGCAGTGCCAGAAAATAGTAGCTTTGAAACAAGACGTGCTGCTGCTGAGGCAACCTTAAGGGGTATGGTGACAGCTGCAACTTGGTCTCCGTTCTTCATTGCTTTTGCGATAGGGCAAAAGTTTACGGGTAACTTAGACTCATGGATTGCAATATCTATAGGGGTATTTACGGCAATAATTTTTACATTTGGTACGTTGCCCTATATTAATAAGTCATTTAAAAACCTTCAAATTAAAGCGTCTATTTGGTGTCTTAAGCCAGTTTTATTTCGTTTAATGATAGCTCTGGTCTCAGTTTTAATTGTGGCGTTCCTCTTTGATTATACGGCGTTGTCGGCGGTAATTCTTGTAATGCCAGGCTTGGTGTTGCTACAATTAATTCGAAACTCAAAGGGCTTTAAGGTTGTGGTAGCCAGCACCAAAAACTCCATGGTAAATATTTCTGATGACATAGTAATAATAAGTATGGCTATGGTCGTTGCGTTCTTTGCGACAGAAGCTGGAGTCTTTAGTGAAGTGGTTTCTACATTTTATTCTGGAATTATTCCAGGATGGGTAGCTTTAATATTTACACCAACTATTATGATGTTAGCCTCTATAATTGGTATCCATCCAGTTATTTCAAGTACCGCCTTATTAGGAATTTTTAGCGGAGGTGCGGCAGATGTTCATCCTGCATTATTAATGCAATCTCACTTAATTGGGTGGGGCGCAGGAACTTTACCTTCTTTCGCATCCTTGGCATTAATTACCTGTTCTCGGCTTTTTGTTATTCCGGTATATAAGTTAACTTTTGGAATAAATTTATGGATTTCGTTTGGATACGCTTTAATTGGAGGTATTTTACTAAGTTTAGTAAATATCTTTATCTAGGAGTGTATTTTAAGAATATTGGATAGTAATTGTTTTATTTTACGGTCATTATAATAAATTTAGGAGCTTCGCATGGTAGTAGTAAAGAGTAATAATTATAAATTTATAACCGCCAAACCTTTTGCTCCAAATCTAGGTGCAGAGATATATGGTGTAGACCTGAGCATTCCGGTGCCAGATGAGCAGTTTGTTGAAGTTCAACAAGCCTTCTTAGATTATCAGGTTTTATTTTTTAAAGACCAAAATGTAATCCCACCGGAACAGCATGTTTTGTTTGGAAAACGGTTCGGCCCCTTACACGCGCATCCTGCAGCACCAACTATGAAAGGGCAGCCAGAAATTTTTGAAATTCATGCAACTAAAGATTCAAAGATTGCTAATGGAGAATTTTGGCATTCAGATGTATCATGTGATGAAGAGCCTCCGCTTGGAACTATGCTTCAGATCCAAATTGCTCCACCATGTGGTGGAGATACTATGTTTAGTAATATGTATATGGCTTATGATAATCTTTCGAAGCCTCTAAAATCATTGGTTGAAGGCCTAACGGCCCTCCATTCTTCGGAGCATATCTACAAAGGCCGGTACAGTGACCGGGGTAAAAGTGATCAAGAGATCCACTGCCCAGAAGCTGTTCATCCAGTAGTTAGAACTCATCCAAAGACAGGTAGAAAGGCACTCTTTATAAACCGAACTTTTACAACTCGTATTAATGAACTTTCAGAATCTGAAAGTGATTCAGTTTTAGAAATGCTCTTTAAGCACGCGGAACATCTAGATTATCAGATAAGGTTTCGGTGGTCTTTAAATGACATGGCCTTTTGGGATAATCGGTGTTGTATGCATCGTGCAATTTGGGATTATTGGCCCGAAGAGCGCAAGGGTAGAAGGGTTACAATCAAGGGAGAGCGGCCGGTTTAAGGTGTTAAGTTAACGGAGTTTTTAGAACCCTACAATTTAGTGCTCTTTTTTATAATTACTTGATAAATGCTTTTTCGGAGGTTTTGTAATAAAATTTTTACAAAAATTATGGGTAAATGCCCCGTTATTAATATGTTTTTCAACCTTTGGGTGGGCAGGCAATACCATAGTAGCTCGATTGTCTGTGGACGAAATTTCTCCTATGGTGGTAGTCTTTTTACGTTGGTCTATAGTCGTTCCAATTTTGATTATAATGCAAAGGGAAAAGCTGATTTTAGCTTATCCACTGGTAAAGAAAAATCTTAAATGGGTTTTATCAATGGGAGCTTTAGGACTCACCGCATTTAGTGCATTATTCTATATTGCTGCAAATTATACTGTAGCTGTAAATTTGGGAATTATTCAATGTACGATGCCAGCTTTTATTTTAATCTTAGCGGTTTTGTTTCTAAATACTAAAGTTTCTAAGATAGAGGTTTTTGGTATGCTTGTCGCTTTAGTTGGTGTTTTGATTGTTATTAGTAAAGGAAGTTTAATTACTCTTCTGGCACTTTCGGCTAATTTGGGCGATCTTTTTGCGCTAATGGCTGTATTCCTATACGCGAGTTATACAATTGGCCTAAAGCGGAGTCCCAAAATGGAGAATCTCACGCTTTTTACATTTTTTGCTATTGCAGCGTGGTTGGCTTCACTTCCCCTTTTATTATTAGAAACATCTCTGGGATATACGCTTTGGCCAAATAATTTTGAGTGGTTCTTAATCGTTTATATTGCTTTGGTACCTTCTTTTTTATCGCAAATTACCTTTATGAGAGGTGTTGAGCTCATTGGTCCAGGCAGAGCAGGTTTATATATAAACCTTGTACCAATTTTCGCGGCTATTATGGGTGTAATAATCTTAGACGAACCCTTTGAATTATATCACTTTTGGTCCTTGGTTGTTGTTTTTATTGGAATTTATATATTTACCATTTTAAATAAAAAAGTAAATTTTTCTTAGTCAGAACCTAGTGTTTCGAGTAACTTGCAATAGGCAATTTGCCCACGCTTGAAGTTCTTTAATCTAAAAAATTCATTAGGAGCATGTAGGTTTTCATCACCTAATGAAAACCCAAACATGGTACCGTGAACTCCAAGCTCTTTGAGAAATATGGTCATTATTGGAATAGAGCCACCCAGGCGGGTCTCATAAGGTTCCTTTTGATAAACTTCAGCAAGTATGTCTTTTGCTACTTTACTAGCATTATGGCTCCTAGGCATTAGAAATGGGTCTCCGTCTCCAGCTAGTTTTTGTATAGATGAAGTTGTTCCTGGAGGAGTATGTCTCTCGACATGTTTTGTTATTAGATTAAAGATTTTATCAGGATTCTGATTTGCAACTAACCTGCAGGTTATTTTCACACTTGCTTCTGCTGGATGTACAGTTTTTGAGCCTAACCCCTGATATCCACCCCATATACCGTTTATATCTAGTGTTGGACGCGCCCAGAGCCTTTCGCGGGTACTATATCCGGCCTCTCCAAAAAGTTCTGGAACTCCAAGTTCAGCAATATAGGCTGCCTCATCGTATGGTACTTTTGAAATTTCATCCTTATCTTCTAACGTAAGTTCAACGACATCATCATAAAAATTATCAATAAGAATTTTTCCATTTTGATCTTTCATTGATGCAACTAATTGACTAAGCGCCATTAGCGGGTTTGCAATAGCTCCGCCATGTAATCCGGAGTGCTGATCAACTTTTGGCCCTGTTAACTTAATTTCTACCCCGATTAGACCTTTTAAGCCTAGGACAATGTTTGGCTCATCTTCTGTCCACTGCAGTCCATCTGCAGAGAATATCATATCGCATGAAAACTTTTTACGGTGTTTTGCCATAAACTCTGGTAATTCGGGAGAACCTATTTCTTCCTGACCTTCAAATAAAAACTTAACATTTACTGGTAACTCGCCCCTAGTATTTTTTATTGCTTCAAAGGAGATAATTGGAATTAACATCCCCCCTTTATCATCTGATGCTCCTCGCCCATAAACCTTCCCATTTCGTATTTCAGGCTTAAAGGGTGGGGTATCCCACAAGTCAAAAGGTTCTGCTGGTTGAACATCAAAATGGCCGTATATTAAAATAGTGGGTTTTGATTTCCCAGCGTGCAACCAGTCGCCATAGACAACTGGATGGCCGCCTGTTGGCATTATAACAGTGTTTTCTGCTCCAGCCTTTTCTAACCTGTTGGACACCCAACGGGCAGCTCTTTCTACATCGTCAACATACTCACTGGATGCTGACACAGAAGGAATACTAACAAAGTCTAGTAGTTCACCCTCAAACCTTTCCTGGTTAGTTTTTAAAAATTTTTGCCAATCAGTCATATTTAGGTCCCTTTTTATAAAAAAGAATAGAGTATAAAAGAAACTCTCAATTATTTAATTAGTTGCATTTGTATTTTCGTTTATGGTTTACTTTAATCGTAACCAATAAATTGTTACAAAACAAATTTGTTTAAGTCTAATCAAAAAATGTTGGAATGTATTGTGGTAGATGACCAAACTATTGAAGTTTATAATGCAAAAGCAGATGAGTACTCTAAAATAGGCGGTTTCACCACAAATAAGCATTTGAAGGATTTCGTAGAACTTCATAATAAGAACGATAAAGTTTTAGATTTAGGCTGTGGTCATGGCTCTGCTGCTTTCTATATGCTGAATTCTGGTCTCAACTGTCATGCGATCGATGCTTCCGCAAAAATGGTCGAACTTGCTAATCAAAAATTTAATATTAAAGCTAAAGTTTGTTCCTTTGATAAACTCGATGGGGCAAAGAGTTTCAATGGAATTTATGCTAGTTTTAGCCTTCTACACGTTGATCAAATTGAATTTTTAAAAATTTTGCGAGTTATTAAACGTATTTTGTTACCTGATGGAAAATTAGGCTTAGGAATGAAGTTAGGAACTGGTACCAAGCGTGACTCTATCGGTAGATTTTATGCTTATTACACGGAGGATGAACTGATTAAACATTTAGAAGGTATCGGTCTCAGATTGATAAGGCGTTATTCTGGAAGCTCTAAAGGCTTAGCTGGAGATGTAGAGCCTTGGATTTTTCTAATAGGACAAAGTCAACTATAATTAAAATACTTGTTTTAAGTTAAGGTTTTTATTTTTACCATGCTAGTGGCAGGCTCTTCCATGAAATTTGAGTTGCCAATAATTATATGGAAGAGGTGTAATAAATCCGACAAAAAGCATTATTGGTATCACCCAAATAGTCAGTTTGGCCCCACCAACTAGAATAAAATCAACAATATTCATTGAAAGCTCCATTGATATCATTGAGATGAGTGACATGCCAAGAGCTGTCTTGAGCGCTATGGAAAAGATCATTTGACGTAATAAAATAAATGTTTCAAGGGCGATTGAGGTTATTAGTCCATTAACTATAGCTAAACTCATTACCACAAGTGCTGACACGTTAAAGTTAGACAGTTGAAAGAATAGAATTGTTCCAAAATCACCAATAGAGCATCCAATTAAGCACCACATCGTATTATAGGATGACGTTATCCAAGTATTCTTACACTTCCAATCAATTTTTAACTTTGACACCTTGGATGTAATCCATATTTTGTTATTATTCAGATTAGGATTTTTTTTTACAGCAAACTTTTCTCACGGAAAACGAGTATACTTTTATGCGATTGGTTGATATTGATCAATAGCGTTGTTCGAGGCATTATAAATAAAAAAAGAGTTAAGTGATATACTTTAAAGTGGGAAATAATCTTATGAATAAAAAAGTTTACATGATTAATGGACCAAATTTGAATTTACTTGGGACCAGGCAACCGGAGATTTATGGGCATACAACGCTTGAAAATATTGAAGAAACTTGTGTTTCCATATCAAAAACATTGAACATTGATTTAGAACTCTCACAGTCAAATCATGAAGGAGAGTTAATAGAAATTATACAGAGTGCTAGGGATAAAGTCGAAGGAATTATAATAAACCCGGGTGCATTTAGTCATACTTCGGTAGCAATATTGGACGCGCTGAATGTTTATGAGGGTTTAGTTTTAGAAGTCCATATTTCTAACATCCATAAGAGAGAGGATTTCAGACACAAGTCGTTTGTATCACTGAGAGCTGATGGTGTTATTTGTGGTTTTGGAGTTTCTGGCTATGAAATTGCATTACGTCATATGGCGACGATATTAATTTAAGTCTGTACCTTAAAAACAAATTCACTGGAAAAATTAGATGAGTTTATTTAATCAGTTGAAGGCACGCAGTGATAACAATGATCTAATTCGTGTTGGCATAATCGGGGTTGGGAAGTTTGGAACAATGTTTGCTTCCCAGGTTGTTAGGTTGCCAGGGATTCATGTTGTTGGTGTGGCAGATTTAAATATTCAATCCTGTAAATCTAACTTAAAGTTAGCGGGCTGGAAGCCTGAGATGTATGACGCAAAGACGTTAGATAACGCATTAGAATCTGGTGCCACGTGTGTTTTAGAAAATTTTGTTAGTCTTGTTAACGAACCAAGGATCGATATTATTATCGAGTGCACTGGAAATCCTGTAAAGGCTGTTGATCACATACTTGCTGCATTTGAATCAGGAAAGCACGTGATTAGTGCTACCGTTGAAGCAGACGCTCTTTGTGGGCCAGCATTAGCGCGTAAAGCTATTGAATTTGGCGTAATTTATTCAATGGCGTATGGTGATCAGCCTGCAATGGTCTGTGAGTTAGTAGATTGGGCCCGGGTCTGCGGGTTTGATGTTATTGCTGCTGGTCGTGGTCACAAATGGCGTTCAGAATACCGTTCTTCTACACCGGATACAATTTGGGATTATTGGGGGTTAACTGAAGAACAAGCGAAGCGAGGTCGATTAAATCCTAAAATGTTTAACTCTTTTCTTGATGGAACTAAGCCAGCAATTGAATCGTCAGCTATATCGAATGCGACAGGTCTGCTAGCGCCCAGTAATGGATTAAACTACCCTTCTGGATCGATTGATCAAATTCCAATGCTTATGCGACCAATTAACGACGGTGGTATGTTGGAGGGATCTGGCTTTGTGGAGGTAATAAATAGCTTAGACGAAAATGGAGATATGATAGACTATGACATTAGGAAGGGAGTGTGGGTTACTTTAAAATCAGCCAACGATTATCAACGGAATTGTTTTGAAGAGTATAAGGTCCAAACTGATGATAGTGGTAAGTATTTTACGAGTTATAAGCGTTGGCATTTAATAGGACTAGAGCTTGGAATGTCTGTAGCTAATGTTGGCATAAGAAAAGAAGCTACTGGGGTGGCAAAGGAATTTCTATCAGATGTTGTGACTATTGCAAAAAGAGATTTACAAGTTGGTGAAGTTTTGGATGGAGAGGGTGGTTACACAGTATCGGGAGATATACGACCAAGTAATATTTCTGTTAAAAAAAATTATCTACCATTAGGTCTGACAGCTGGTGTAAAAATGCTTAGAGATGTTAAGGCTAATTCTATTTTGAGTTATGATGATATTTCTATTGAACATCAAACGAATGCATATAAACTCAGAAAGAGTTTGGAACAGTCCATATAAATGTAAATTTTTATCATAATTTCATAAAGGAGGGTACTACGTGTCAATAAATATTTCATCAGTAATTTCGAAGAGCAAAAAGGAACTAACAGAAATCTTTGAAGATTTACACGCAAACCCGGAGATTGGTTTTGAAGAAGAGCGAACATCAAAAATTGTAGCAGAGAAGTTGAAAAGTTTTGGTGTTGATGAGGTCCATACTGGAATAGCAAAAACAGGTGTGGTTGGTATCATTAGAGGTAAAGGTCAAGGTAATAGGAGAATTGGACTTAGAGCAGATATGGATGCGTTGCCAATTGATGAGATTTCTGGTGTGGCATATACCTCAAAAAACCCAGGCACTATGCATGCATGTGGTCATGATGGACATACGACTATGTTACTTGGAGCGGCAAAGCATTTAGCAGAAACACGAGAATTTGATGGAACAGCAGTTTTAATATTTCAACCTGCGGAAGAGGGCTTGGGTGGTGCTAGAGGGATGCTAGAAGAAGGCTTATTTAACCAATTTCCTTGTGATGAGGTTTTTGGGATGCACAACTCTCCTAATGGAAAGATTAATTCGGTGGATATTTGTAAGGGAGCTGCCATGGCAGGAGCTTCGTTTTTTGATATTACTGTAAAGGGTGTGGGAAGCCATGCAGCAATGCCTCAGCAATCAAAAGATTCGTTAGTAATTGCTTCTGCTTTAGTCGGACAAATACAAAGTATTGTAAGTAGAAATGTTCCACCTTTGGAAACATGCGTGATTTCTGTAACCCAAATTCATGCCGGCGCGGCTTATAATGTTGTTCCAGAAACGGCACACCTAGCAGGCACAATTCGATATTTTTCTGATAGTGTGTACGAAATGGTTGAAAATAGAATGAAAGAAATTTGTGAGGGGTTTGGAAAGGCTTACGGCGTGAGTATTGATATTGATTTACGTAATATTTTTGATGTTCTCACAAATGATGATGATTTGTCAGACGAGTACATGAAAGCTGCTGCAGACATCGTGGGTTCTGAAAATATTGATGATAAGGCAGAACCGGCTACTGGTTCAGAAGATTTTGCTGATATGTTAAAAGTTGTGCCTGGAGCCTATTGCAGAGTAGGGCATGGTGGCACAATTCCACTTCATAACCCTAGTTTTGTTTTAGATCCAGAAGTTTTACCTATTGGAGCCTCAATAATGGCCAGAATTGTTGAGCGCCGCATTCCCTTGAATGAGTAAAGAAGTTTATATTTAGCATAAATTATAGATAGGGACACATTATGAGGCTTAAAGATAAAGTTGCAATTGTTACGGGTGGTGGTTCTGGATTTGGAATTGGGATCTGTGAAAAATTTTCTCAGGAAGGTGCTAGAGTTATAGTTGCTGATATTAACCTGAGTTCAGCAAAAGAGATTGCCAACGCTATAAATGGTACCGCTATTGAGGTGGATGTTTCAGATTCGAAAAGTATGAAAAGTTTTTCTGAAAAAGTTTTCTCTGAATTTGGTAAAATTGATATTCTGGTAAATAACGCAGGAGTTACCCACTTACCAGCACCTTTGGAGTCTGTAAGTGAGGAAGAATTTGATAGAGTTTTAAATGTTAACGTACGCTCAATTTACTTAGCAGCTAGAAATTTTGTACCACATATGAAATCGAATAAGTCTGGAGTGATATTAAATATGGCCTCAACGGCTGGGGTGTCGCCGCGACCGAATTTAAATTGGTATAACGCCTCTAAAGGCTGGGTAATAACGGCAACTAAA
>MDSY01054622.1_pt1 | contig 16786 bp, 14 predicted proteins | sample 811131 | NCBI WGS metagenome assembly MDSY01 (sample SAMN05326643, study PRJNA326480) | marine metagenome | isolation source: seawater | place: Atlantic Ocean: South West | collected 2010
GGGTAGGGCGGGGGGAGGGTGGGGGTAGGGTGGGGTAGCAGCCTCGAGACGTGGCGGTGGCTTGCGGCGCCGCGGCGGCCGAGGAGGGTCGCATAGTACGTGGGGTCATCGTGCGCCGCACGCAGAGCGCCGCCACCGCGCACTGCGAGCGCACGGAGCAGCAGCCGCTTCCACACGAGGCCGCGGTAGTGTGAGGGGACGCCTTGAGAGATGAGCTTTCGGAGCTTGGGGTTGGACACATCGAGAGGCGTGGTCGAGCCGTGTGGGGAGGCGTGTGGGGAGGCGAGTTCTCGAGGAGGGTGACCTATAGGAGGGTGCCCTGTAGGAGGGTGTCCTGTACGGGTGGGGGGGGGTCCCTGGGTGGGAGGGTTCCCCTGCGCGATGCCGAGCACTCGCCGCCACTCGCCTTCGACAGCCTGTTTTTTTACTTCATCCGCACCGGCGCGATGCTTACATTGAGATTGTCCACGAGATTGTCCACGCTCGCCCGAATCTGCAGATCGAGAGGCGTTATCTTCTCCACAATCTCGACGCGATCCCCCGTGATGGCCATCGCCGAGATTCAATCTCGCAATGAGACCCTCCCATACCGGAGGTCGACGGCCTAGCGCCTCGTCCGCCGAGCACACCGAACGCGCGGAACGCGCACTCGGCGCCGGCGAGCCGTCGACCGACGACGACGCCCAGTGGGGCTGCGGCGCGCCGCTCGCGTCGGCCGTGCCTCCGCCGTCGCGCACACGCGAGAGATCGAGACGAGCCACTCTGGGGACCGGAACTTTGCGGACCGGAACTCTGGGGACCGGAACTCTGGGGACCGGAACTCTGGGAGGCGCAGCGCCGGCGGGCTGTGGAGGCGGCTGCGGCGGCAGTGAGGGTTCCCTCCCCTTGCCCCGGGGGGGGTCGAGGGGGGGATGCTTTCCCTTGCCCAGGCGGCCCTGGACCTTTGCCCATGTGTCTGCGAGATTCGATCCCACGACTTGTAGATTCCCTTTCATCTCTTGTAGATTCCCTTTCATCTCATCGACGAGATCGACCGCCCAACGCTCCGCGGCGCCAACGCGCGAGCCGTGCGTGGCATGAGCGCTGCGAAGATCCTCCGGACTCTGCTCACACCCCGGCGGCTCGCGCCCTCGGACGCTTGGCGGCGCCGAGTGTGAAAGCAGCGGGAAACCCAAGGCGTCGTGCGCTGCTGTGGCATGATAGGGCGCGGCGAAGCAGCCAAAGCCTGAGTGGAGATCCCCTGCAAGCGGAGATTCCGAGATGGGCGAATCGGCATCGGCAGGTGATGCCCTTGCAGGGCGAGAGGCAGCCACGGTGGGAGAGCTATAGCCACGGCGTGAGGCTGGCTTCGGTCTGTAGGGTGAGTGGGGTAGGCGGCAGCCGCCGCTGCCAACGGCGTCTCCGCCGTCGACGCCGCCGCCGCTGCCGCCACCTCCGCCGCCGACGCCGCTGTCCCTAGCCCTGCCACCACCGCTTGTGCCCGTCGCGCTGCGCAGCGGTGAGAATGGACTGCTGCCACAGCGGACTGGCGGACTGCTGCCACAGCGGACTGGCGATCCTTTCGGGGGCACTGGCTGCGGGAGCACAGGCTGCGCCTCGACCCGATCGTCTGCGTGTGGTCCACGTGCGCTGCGCAGCGCTTCTCCGGCGGATGGGCTCCGCGCGAGCACCTGGTCGAGGAGCCACGGCGGCACCGGGCTCTGCGATTCGGCCATCCGAACCGAGCGGGAGTTAAGTTAGGTTCCTACCTGCAGTAAACTCGGCTTCCCCACTAATTAAACTTCTTCGATCGATGTCGGCCCGACTCGTCCTTGTGCTCTCAGCGAGCGTCGCCAGCGCGCTGACGCTGGGCGTCAGCCCGGTGAACAAGATGGTTCCAGTCTCACCACTGCACCGCGCCTCGCTCGCCATGGCCGAACCCACTGTTGCTGAGGAGGAGGCCGACAAGACGCTCATCACGCTCGACGCGATTTCGGACAACTACCGCATGCAGGTGGAGAACGCGCTCATGCTGCGCAACAAGGAGCGGATCATGAGCGGCATGCCAAAGTACGAGAGCATCGAGGCCATGGTGAGTTGCTCATTCTCTCGCCTTGTTTTAGCCCCCCCAGCACTCAACACTCCCCATGTGACGCCAACGAGAGAGAGTGCTGGTGCTGTCCCTTTTCAAACTGCCGCATCTTGAGCTGCCTCGGCCGATCGAAAGAAGCGCCCTTGAGATCAAGGAGCTGATCTACAGCGCGTCGTGGCGTATGTGCCATCAGCCACCATGCTTCTCTCTCCCGCGCACGTTCGGCGAGCCTCGGAGACGGCCGCCTTTCAGTTGACGGCCCGTCTCTTTTTCTCGCTCCAGGTGGAGGCGTATGTCGACTTTGAGGGCCGTGAGAAGGGTATGAGCCAAGCTGAGTGTGAGGATGAGGTGCTGCGCTTCCTGCAGCGCAAGTCGCTCATGGAGGAGGGCTCCTTTGACGGATGGAAGGACCCGCAGACCGTCGTCACCTTTGGGCTACTCGCCGCTCTCGTCGTCGGCATCAGCAGAAACTTTGTCTCGCAACAGCTCGGCGGCGTTGCGCAGTAGGGCAAGGCGTTGCCAACGAGATCGGCGCGAGGAGAGTCAATGCACAAGGTTATGATCGAGCAGTATACACCGAGTCACGATTTATTATTCAGCCTCAAATAGAAATATCAATTCTGATTAGGAACCCTACATAATGATTCAGGTACATATTAGGCTCCTGGTATTTAAATTCTTTATTTTTAATCGATTGATCCATCTAAAAAAGCCGTTCTCACTTCTGAGTGGCGCTTCAATTAGTCTTCTGGTTTTGGTTCTAGACCATGGATACATTCTGATTCTGAGTGATATACACGCGCACACATACACTCAAACTATATACACATACGTACATTCACATAAGTCGTCGTATCGAGCTCCGTATTGCGCGCATTGTTGCCGGGGCGCCTCTCATCTCTTGCGCAGATTATCGAGCCGCTTTTGCAATTCGGCGTCGAGATCCTCACCACCAGCGCCGCCGGCGTCTGCGGGCCCGCCGCCAGCTGCCTGTGGGAGAGGCGCCTGCTCAGCAGCGCCTGCGGCCACATCCTGCATTCCAGGCGTGGCGCTTGCCATCGATCCAGCGATGTTCACGTTGAGCTCCGCAAGGATAGCGCCGACAATAGCCTCCTCCTCCTCCTCGTCCTCATCGTCGGCAAAGGCATCGTCCATGGCGTCGCCCATCATCTCCTCCTTCATTCCCATCATCTCGTTCTGCTTCTCGAACTCCATCATGATCTTCTGTATCTGAGGCAGCTTCATCGCGTTGTTCATCTTGCCCATCACCTTGGTGACGCCCTTCATGCAGCGCGCCATCTCGGCAGACGACTGCATCGTCTGCAAGCGGAGAGAGATTGCCTCCATGTGCGATTTCATCTTGTACATCTTCTTGATGTAACCGCGCGTGCGCACCAGATCTTTCGCCATGATCCGCGCCGATTCCATCTGCGAGTCCTTGGCAGCCTTCTTGATGTCCACCTGGAGCTTCTTCTCCTGACGCTCCAAGGCCGTGCGCTCCCGATCGAGCTCGCGCACGGACTTTTTGATGGAGCGGTTGTACTCCTTGATGCGCTCTGCAGGCTTCTTCGACGAGAGTCCGAACATGCTCATCTTGGGGTTCCGGAGCGCTGCTGCAGAGCTAGAGGCTCGGCTGCCCCGACGGAACTGCTCGCTTATTTGGCCTTGATTTTGATAAATTCACAGGCCTTTGTTATTGTTTCACAGGGGTGCCAAGGAGGGTTCCGGTAAAAAAATGGAGGGCCGTTATAACATCTCGTCCCACCCGCCAAACTCCTTGTGCACAAGGATGGGCCTCGCAGAAATCATCGTGGCCACGATCGTGGACAAGATTACGCCAGTGGAGTTCGACCCGAGCCCGCACATACTGTTGCCCGAGGACGACCCACGCCTCACCGTCAGTAGCCTCCTCCAGTGGGAGCTCCGCAACGTCCAGCTTGCTTTCGAGAAGATCTCTGACGAGCTGCTCGCGCCATTCAAGGCCTTCCTCAACTCAGCGGCTGCGCGCGACAAGCTGGCGCGGCTGGTACAGTACGCCCTCCTTGTACCCATGGGACTCCTCCACCCACGCCGTCACATCCGCGCCAACTGCGAGCGACTGCGCGAAGCGCTCTCCGATGCGCGCCGCACCTTCCGCTGGTTCCAAGGCGTCACTCCTCTGCTGGCGCTGCGGCCAACGGCGCCGGTGCACGAGGAGCGACGGCTAGATCTTTGGGGCCTCTCCGTCGGTGCCCACCTCGGCATGCTCACATACACCCTCCTTGACCACCGCCGATGGCTCCAGCGGCTCAAGCTCGTTTCGGGAGAAGCATCGAGAAGCGCCGCGAGGGCAGAGAGCTGCCTCGCTGCGATGCATCTGTGCAATCTGGTGGCGCTGGTGCGGAGGGTTGGAATGAGGCCGCACGAGTGCGAACGCCACCAGGAGCGCGCGCGCCGCCTACTCGGACACGTGCTCCTGCAGTGGCTGCTGCCTGCGCTTCGACGACTGTTGCCGGAGACGACCGAGCAGTTCGTTCCTCCCGAGCGTCGGATGGCCATCGAGACGGCGCTGAGTGCGGATGCGCCGCCGATGCCGCCGCCGATCGGTGCGGAGCGGGAAACCCTTCGAACCGGTGCACGCGAGCTCATGTGCTTCTTGCAGTCTGCCCACATTGGCAAGCTCTTCAGAACGCATGATACGTTCGTCGGCATACTCGGAGCCGTCACCTCGGCAATGGATATCCACCGCTTGCTGCGCCCGGCGTCCAAATTGGACTGACGGAGGCGGCGGGAAGAGGCAGTCTCCAGCGGTGAACATTCTCCTCGGCCCTCATTTTCATTTTGCGGGTCAATTTTGCGCACGGTCATATCTGTATCGGAAACTATTCTAATTCTCTTGAATCTTCACTCTTCAGTGTCGGTGCCGCTAATATCAATATGCAGTCTCTGAGGTCGAGTCACACATATCCATGTATGTGTTGCTGTAGGGGCGTACTGTTAATGCGTATAGTTTCCTATGGATAAAGTAGATACAGATAGTCTTAGTAAAAGTAAGTCAATAAATTTGGAATCGAATGATCATTGCATGATTGTTGATTCTACCGAATCAGAACGGAGAATCACAAACACAATCAGAATCGAGAATGAGAATGAGAATGCAAATCAAAAATCATCATCATGCTGATGTACATTGAGATCGAGCCCGAGCGCGCTCATTCATTTATCATTCTCACTGGCATTCGATCTTTTCATGCTGCCAAAGATTGCTGACTGCGTACACATGCATGCATCACATTCATGCCGTAATGTTCTCGGCGGCCGGCGAGTTCCCGTTGGCTGTGGCGCCGTTGGGCGCAACGGGGGCAGCGTCCCCGTTGGCGGTGCCCCCATTGGCAGCAGCGCCGCCGCGGCCGCGCCCACGCCGCGAGCCGCCGGAGCGCCCACCGCCGTTGACGCGCGGCTCGACGCCACCATTCGCAGCACTGCTACCATTCTCACCGCTGCGGGCAGCTGCGGGCACCGTGTGGGATTTCGCCACACGCTCGCTGCCGCCACGCTTGCCGCCACGCTCGGCGCCACGCTCGGCGCCACGCTCGGCGCCACGCTCGGCGCCACGCTCGGCGCCACGCTCGGCGCCACGCTCGCCACCACGCTCGCCACCACGCTCGCCACCACGCTCGCCTCCCCGGTCGCCTCCCCTGTCGGCGGCCCCCCGTCCGCCCTTGCCGCGAGGCTCTCCGCCGCCCCTCCCCTTGCCGCGCCCGCGGTTGTCGCCCTTGCCGGCGCGTTCGTCGGCGCCTTCGAGCGCGAGGCCACGCAGCTCCGAACGCAGCTTGTCGCTCTCCTGCTGCTCGTTCTCAAAGTCGTCCAAGTACTGCAGGTGCGTCTCCATATAATCCCTCGCCGCCTCGACACTCGACTTGGTGCCGACGACGACCACCTCGTTGGTTGCCTTGTCGACGCTGAGTCGGACGACCTTGGTCTTCTCCTGCAGCTCCTTGAAGTTGCGCCCATCGCGCCCGATCAGCCATCCCACCTGCTTGGGCTCCACTGGGATGCGCTCGGCGACGAACTCGAGCATGTCACGCGCAGCGTCGAGCGCCTCTTGCGTCGGCCCATAGACGACGACGCGCGGGCCGGTGGGATCGATCTCGACGCGATCGACGCCGGCGATGCGTTTGGCGTTGGACATGTTCTTGCCCCCCTTGCCCACCACGAGCCCCACCAGGCTCTTGTCCACGTGAAAGTCAAGGCGGAGGCCTGTCTCAAGCCTCTCACGCTCATTGGCGAGCTTGGCCGCGAGGCGCTCACGCTCCTGTTGGAGCCCCGTCATGTCGTTCACGTGCTTGCCGTGGAGCTCGAGGAGCATCTTGGCACGGGCGATGTTCTTCTCCGCGCCGATGATCTTGACGCGCGCCTCCTTGGGGTCAATGGACATGGCGACCACCTTGGACTTTGAGATGACGTCGGAGAGGACACGCTCCTCATGCGTCAGGAACCAGCTGTGCACCTTGGAGTCCTTGAGCTGCATGATCTGTTGCACGTAGGGGGGCTTGGCGGGCGCGGGGGAGTTCCGACTGTACGCAGGACGGATCCGCTCGCGCTCGATGATGTCGTCGCCGCCAGCGACGCCCTGGTAGGTGACCTTGTAGTACTCGCCCTTGATTGACTTGACTTCCGCCTCCCACCAGATGGGCGTGGCCTTGTCCTCGGGCGTTGTCATGACCTCGACGATGTCGCCCTGAGGGAGGAGACATGGGGCTTCTGAGAAGGGCACATGCGGCTTCTGAGAAGGGCACCTCGCCAGCACTCTCTGGACAGGGACTCTCTCTCAGCAGGGGCGATGGCGCGGGTCATTCTTCTCTGGCGAGAGAGGCGCACCTCTTTGATGGCAAAGCCAGGGCTCTTGGGATCAAAAGGAATCCGCTCGCGAACGAGGTGCCACTTGACGTACCGCTCGATCTTCTTGGAGCCCTTCTTGTCGTCGAAGGCCACGAGGTACCTGCTGTTGCGGTCCACGCCTCGCAGGGTGCCACAGACAAAGCAGCACTGCTCCTCATCCTTGACTTCAATCGATGCGTCGATGGACATGGTGGCGGCGCAGAGAAGAGTCTGCCTGCGTACAGGCACAGAGCGCACGTCAGACGGCGCCGCCGCGGAGGCCAGCGCTGGGGCTCAGGATGAAAGGCAGCGCGCCTTGATCGACGGCCCACGAAAATGTGGGGTGAACGCCTAATATCAATAGAAATTAGGATACTGATAACAACTTAAGCATGAACACATTTGAAAAAAAAAAAACACTTGACACTTCGACTTGACTTCGGTCAGGGCGATCGCATAAACCGTCCAAATTCATGAAGAAGGCGGGGCCGCTTCTCCTGCTGCTTGCAAGGGCGGCGGAAGGGTGGCCGGCGCTGTTGCGGTGCAAGCGCGAACTAGAAGTGGGTGGGATGAAGATCCACTTCGCCCTTCCCGAACCGGATGAGGTTTGGAACAGCCCACTTGTGAAAAGCGCTCTGTGAAGCCATCACCAGCTGTTTGAAAGGAGCATAGCACCGCGTAGCACCGCGTAGCACCGCGTAGCAGCGCGGCCCTGGTCTGCCGCAGATTCGCCGCAGCGCTGCGAATCGGAGGAGGCGCTTCTGCGGTCCGTGACTTGCGCTGCTGCATTGAACGGCCGATGTCTGCCTGCAGTGACGAATGCCCTTTGGACGCAGGTGAATGAACTCATCGTGTGGAGGAGCGGAGAGTACAAGGACGGCCTCCTCTCCACGGGCGATCGGTACACGGCCGGGGAACGCTTCGTCATCTCCATGCCTGAAAGCATCACAGGACTCGCGCAGTTCCGTGCCACGGTGACGCTTCTTTTTCTTTCCCTCCAAATCACTGCACCCCTCTCCGCCCTGCACGTGCATCCGCACCTAGACTCCTGCGACACTCCTCTGAATCGTCACAGAGCGGCGCCGAGTTCGACCACGGCTTCTGGGACGACATCTTTGGAGGCTCGTGCGTCTCCATGTTCAAAACCTCCACGCTGACGCTTCAGACCAAGGATGCGATAGGCGACATTGAGATCTGGGGAGGGTGGGCGTCAGGGAATGCTAAGATCAAAGTCTTCAAACGCTTCGTCCTCAAGGAGGCTTGGGATTTTGGCGATGAGCGCCTGCGCCCACTGCCGATGCTCCACGCAGCACGGACTGGACACGAGCTGAGCTCGATAGAACCGCATGCGGAGCGTGGCCTCTCGTTACGTTCGGCCGCGGCGGGCAGCGCGAGTGCTGCCGGGATGTTGCTAGCAGCTGCTCTTGGGCTCGGAGCACTTCGCAGAGGGCGTCTGGCGATGCGACGCGGGAGAGGGGGGACACATGAGATTCCGCCAAAGTCAATATGATAATGATAGGAATATGTTTGTCGAGCAGGTGATGGTGCACAAAGTTCTGGTCTTGAGGCTTGGCGCGCACTGATGTTGATGAATTCAACTGTCATCTTTTGCAGGCAGTTTTGGAGATGACAATGCACCCATATAGATGTATGCTCAATGCTGTCGATTTATTGGATGATGCGGCCCGCCATGGACTCGACGTTTTGGCATTGACCGCTCGTTATTTCACTTCTCGGGCTATATATTTAATAGGAACCTCAAATTGAAATTAGATCACATGTTCATGTTGATGTTTCAAAGTCAAAGTGTTAATATTAGGAACACACCCGCACATTATTTTGTATTCTCGTCACGCATTGTATATTTATAAAATATAATATATAATTAAATAATAATTATAATATATATAAATATAAATATTATAATTATATATATATTCAATCTTTATCTTACATTTACACGCACACACATATATAGTCGAGGGACTTTTAATGTAGATATGCGTACGTATGTTTATGTATTATTTATACGTTCTTAGTCTTAGTCTTAAGTCTTAAACTCGTTACCGGTACTGCAACTGAAACTGTTACTCAACCATGAGGCAACGTTCATTCCAATCAAGTTAGAATGACATGCACCGAAATTCAGAGTTATGGATGACTCGATCCCAGCCACTGTACAAAAGCATCTCGGCTCGATCCTCCAAAGCTAGCACCTCCAAAGCTCTAGCACTCGGCGGCGACTGTTGGCGCTGCAACTGCTGGAGATGCTGACATTGCGGATGCCGCCGGAGCCATCGACTCGACAGTGACGGCTCCATCGTCATCTTGGCTCTCCACGCCCTCCCCATCAGCCTCATCTCCCATCTCCTCCTCCCCTGCCGTCTTTCTGCCCTCCTGTGCATTCTCGGGACTCATCTCTGGATCCCCGTCCTCTGCTGGGGGGTCTCTTCCCCCCTCCCTCTCAAGGTCGAGCTCATCGATACGTATGCGTTTGAGGCCCGGCAAGTCGTGCCTGCACAGGGTACGGACCAGCAGATCAACAGGCAGCTCCGGGCATGAGTGCGGGAGGACACACACGCCGCCGTGAGGTGGGCCGATAGAGCCTTGCAACGCGGCTGGAGCACACACAGGCAGCGGATGGGAGGTGGGAGACACACTCGGGTCTGACGACGCGGCTGAAGGAACCATCGTCGTTCGCAGCCCACTCCTCGTCGCACTCATCCTCCCCGTCATCGTCGCCGAGACGTCGCCGTCCATTTTGCCGCGGACGCTTCCACATGGCGGGACCGGGAATTTGCGGCCACTTTTAACTTTCCAAAACGGTAAGTATTATTGATCGGGGGAGGACAAACCCTCAACTAACCCTCCCCAGAAGGCCAGAAGAGCGTGCCCTCTGTCTTTTTGCGACTCGTAGGAGGTGGGCTCCGCTCTCTGCCGCTGCCTGCCCGTGCCTGTGGGGCCGTGTGAGTATGTCCCGTCTGGAACGCCGCGGCGCGGTCGATTCAGTGCGCCGTGGTGGTGCCAGCGCATGCAGCCAGTGCGTCCGGGTTGCCTCGCGACAGCGCCAAGTGCTGCAGCAGTGTCCCTCGCGCTCCCCCTGACAAGGCAAGCCAGCTCAGCGCTGACGCGTGCGCCTTCCTGCCCTCTTCAGGTACCAATGGCTTCCGCCGGCTACGTGACGGAGGTCAAGCTCTTCGGACGCTGGTCGTTCGAGGACGTCGAGGTGAAGGACATCTCCCTCGCAGACTACATTGCATGCAAACCGAAGTACGCGCAGTTCCTGCCGCACTCGCAGGGCCGCTGGCAGAAGAAGCGCTTCCGCAAGGCCCAGTGCCCGATCGTGGAGCGCATGGTCTGCTCCATGATGCGCTACGGCCGCAACAACGGTGCGCGCCCCAAGAGTCGAACACCACTGCGCCTGCAGCTCCCTCCAATGCTGAGCGAGCGGGGGAGCACTGTGCCCCTGCAGTGTGGGGGAGAGACAGACGCCGGTCCCTGCGCCGACTCCTCTCGCACACGGTGGCAGCCGTATCGTTGCCAGCACCACTCACACTTGCCCTTCGAAATGACTCTCTTCCTCTCCTCTCACAACCCCTTCTCCTTCTCCGCCCCGCAGGTAAGAAGCTGATGGCCGTTCGCATTGTGAAGCACGCGTTCGAGATTGTGCACCTCCTCACGGACCAGAACCCGGTCCAGGTGTATGTTGATGCTGTGATCAACTGTGGCCCTCGCGAGGACTCCACTCGCGTCGGTGGTGGCGGTGCTGTGCGTCGCCAGGCTTGCGACGTCTCCCCGCTGCGTCGCGTCAACCAGTCAATCTACCTGATCACCACGGGCGCTCGGGAAGCCTCGTTCCGTAACATCAAGACGATCGCTGAGTGCCTCGCCGATGAAATCATGAACGCAGCCAAGGGTTCGTCGAACTCGTACGCGATCAAGAAGAAGGATGAGATCGAGCGTGTCGCCAAGTCCAACCGGTAGATCCTGCGGCAAACGGCGCCTTTGCGCACCGCTCGCGGTTTTCTTTGGTGGGTTACTGCAGTCGTGTGGCGACTTGTCACGGGTCCACCTGGCTGTATTTTACTTTAAAGATTAGTAGCTGAAAGCCTGCATCTGGCAGCCAGCTTTTTTACAAATTGCACCAATATGAATATTGAATATGAAAGTCAATACTTGTATGAATATGCAACATGCGTTGTTTATTTTCTATCAAAATGCTGTAGAACTCTCCCCAGCAGTCCAAAAACACTAGGAAATTCCTGTCGCCACGGTGGGCATCCGCGAGTTTTGCACGGCAGCTCGTGGCTTCCGCGGCGTGATAAAGCGGCGGTACTCTGATTTGATCGTCCGCGAGGTCCCTCTCTCGGGTGAGGTCGTCCGACTCCAGCGCCTTCCTTGCTTTGCCGGAATGGATGAGGCCACGGTGGGCATCCGCGAGTTTTGCACGGCAGGTCGTGGCTTCCGCGGCGTGACAAAGCAGCGGTACTCCGATTTCATCGTCCGCGAGGTGTCTCTCTCGGGCGAGGTCGTGCGACTCCAGCACCTTCCTGAGCCGCCGCCGCCGCCTCCACAGAGCGCCGCAGCCGCCGACGAGACGGCGGCGGCGGAGAGGGCGCTGGCAGAGCTGAGCGAGCTGATTGGTGCTGACGATGCGGCGGCGGCGATCGCTCTCTATCAACGCGCCTTAGCAGACAAGGCCTCCGGCCGAAAGAAGAAGGCCGCTGCCGCAGCCGCGGCCGCAGAGGAGGATGGCGAGCTGTTACTAGGTCGTGACGATGACAAGATTCATCGTAAAGCGGTTCACGCGGCGGTCAAGCTGCACCTTCCCGGGATCGAAACCCTCACCGAGCCGAGCGCAGATGGCGGGGGCCAGTGCATCCGACTCGTTTCTTCGATTGGTGCGAGAAAGCGTAACCGGGCCGAGGCGGCGGGAGGCGAGAGCGGAAAGCGTTGGAAACGCGACCATAGATCGGATTGGCCGGCGGAGGCTGGTACGAATCGGTTCCTCGAGTTCACCCTCTACAAGGAGAACCGAGATTCCATGGACGCCCTCTCGCAGATTGCACGGATGCTTCACGTGAACCCAAACTTGTTTTCTTTTGCGGGCACCAAGGATCGGCGCGCGGTCACGAGCCAGCGCGTCAGCGCCTTTGGGCTGCCTGGTGCTAAGCTCGCCGGACTCTTCCGGAAGCGGCCCATGGGCAACGCCGTCGCGGTAGGCGACTTCCAGTATACGCCAAAGTCGCTACAGCTAGGGATGCTCTCTGGGAACCATTTCACAATAGTCATCCGCGACGTCAAGTTTGCTGATGTGGGCGACTGTGCGGAGGGTGGATCTTCGACAGAGGGTGCGGCGCGCGTCGAGCATGCGTCGCGCAACCTTGCCACCCGCGGCTTCATCAACTACTTTGGCCTGCAGCGCTTTGGGAGCAATGCGGGTGGGGCGACGCATGAGATCGGAGCCGCTCTGCTTCGATCGGACTGGCAGCGCGCGCTCTCGCTCTTGTTGGCGCCGCGCGAGGGGGAGCGCGCGGATGAGGGCGCGGCGAAGCGGCACTTTGCCGAGACCGCCGACGCCGATGCGACTCTCGCCATCCTCCCAAGGCGGATGGGACTGGAGCGTGCGCTTCTCGAGGGCCTGCGGATGCATGGCGCCTCAAACGTGATCGGCGCGCTCTCACGCATACCGCGGAATCTCAAGCTGCTCTACCTCCATGCCTTCCAGAGCTTCGTGTGGAACCACGCCGCCTCGGAGCGCATACGGCGCTTCGGGTGCGAACGCGCCGTCGCTGGAGATCTCGTCGTCGCTCACGAGGCGACCGAGCCACGAGCGAGTGAGGCGGCGGATGCGCTCGTAGAGGCGCCGCCGGCGGCTGTAGTACCAGAGACGCTGCTGACGTCGGAGGACGCTCAACCAAGCGCCGTCGAGCAAGGGAGCAGGCCGGATGTTCACGTGGTGACCGAAGCAGAAGAGAAGAGCGGCACGTTTGATGTGAGGCAGGTGGTGCTTCCCCTCCCTGGGCATCAGATTCGGCTGCCGATGAACGAGATCGCCGACGCGTATCATAGCGTGCTCGCCGACGCTGGCTTGGAGATGGGCTCATTCCGACACAAGGTCAAGGAGTTCTCGCTCAGCGGTGCGTACCGGAAGCTGATTCAAGTGCCGGAAGACTTCGAGTGGAGGCTTCAGCGCTATTCAGACCAGACGCTGCCGCTCACGCCCACTGACATGATGCGGCTCGAATCGGCGCCGCTCCCCCTCTCCGACGATGCGGGCGACTCCTTGGCGCTCATCCTCGAGTTCACGCTGCCACCGTCAACCTATGCGACCATGCTGCTACGTGAGCTCACAAAAGAAACGAGCGAACCCTCTCGCCAGGTGGAAATGCAACAGGCTGCAGTGGCCGAGGGCGCAGCGAGTGCAAACAGCGCCGCTGCAAACAGCGCCGGTGCAAACAGCGCCGCTGCAAACAGCGCAGGTGCAAACAGCGCAGGTTCAAACAGCGCCGACGCGGCCGACACCGCAGGTTAGCCCGCAGAACTCGCATCTACTCGAGTATATGAGCACTTGTACTCATGCACTTGCACTTCCATGGTACTCGGGAACCTTATTGGCTAATATTATAATTAAAATGATATTCCATATTAGGAACCTAAAATATAAATATTCTAAAAATAAATTAAAATGCAAATTGTACTCATCTAGTAAAAGCAATATACTAATTGTTTGTTCGGAACTACCTGCCAAGGAATTCCTATAAACGTGTATCAACTGCAACTCTCAAATCAAATACTGAATACAAACACACGTACTCCGAACAGTCGCCGCAAGGCTACCCATGTGCCCAAGCCAGCTTGCTCTCAACCTGGCCAGGCGGTAGCCTGAACCGATTATACTAATTGAGACTCGCTGCACACTCGAGTCGCCACGTTGCGCAAATACTCGCACTCTTCCGCGGAGGGAAACCGCAACGGAGGCTCCCCGGGCCGCCCCATGCGCCGGCTCCGTGCCCACAGCTGTGCAATGGGCTCACTAGGCACGGGCGGAGGCTTGCCAAAGATTGTGTGATGTAAGACGCAAGCCTCGAGAAACGTACCGATTGGCGAGAGATGGAAGTTGTCACTATCGAAGAGCTCGCGCCAGAGGGCGGGTCTCTCCTCGTGCACCCGCAGCATTGCGGTGCCAAACGGAGCGACACGCGGCGTCTTGTCCTCCGGCAGCGCGATGGCGAGCGTGCTTGCGTACTTTGAGTAGCCGTCGCGCAATGCTCGGGTGAATTCGGGCACCGTGCCAAACTCCTCCGAGCCCTTCACTGGTTCTCGATATGCGTGCGTCGCGAGTAAGATCGGAATGGCCCCCGTTGAATCAATCATCGGCGCCAGTTCGTTCTTGAGTACATTGATGCCCTCGAGCTGCGTCTTGGATCGTGCCGGCGCTTGGGTGTGGTCCTGAACGATCACAAAGTCCCAGCCGCCCGCTTGCTCGAGCAAACCCTCCACAGTCGTAGCGCCCACATCGTGGGTACCATCGTCGCGCTCCGACGCCTCGCTCGGTTGGAACATATTGCTTCCCTTCGCAAGAAGCTTGGCCAAGTTGGCGCCGCCTTGGAGGCAGCAGTCGTGGACAAAACGCACATCGGGTGCACTGATCGCCTCGAGCAGCCGAGGGCAATCGTTGAAGTACAGAATCGAGTTGCCGAGGAAGGCCACGCGCACGTCCATCATGCCGATACAAGCCGCTGGCACCGAAGTTCTTAAGGAATTCCCCGCGAGTTTCCACAAACTTGCGCGTTTCGGCTCACTTCAAAAAACAATCGCGAACCTCCGCCGCTTGATGGACAGCCGACCGCTACCGCCTGCGACCAAAGCGGTGGATGAGCTTCTCACGCTGATCCTGGCTCGCACGGCAGACGACAGCCACGCCATCGTCATCACGGAGAACCACGCTCCCTACCGCATTGTCCACGTCAATGACAACTGGGTGCAGCTCTGCGGCTTCAGCAAAGAGGTGTGCACATTTTTCTCATTGCCCCTGGGCATCAGCGATTGCCGAAGCGTGCTCATATACCCACTTCCTCTCATCTCCCGCGCTGTAACCCACGCTTCCACCGTAGGACGCCCTCGGCAAGTCCAACAGCATTCTCCAAGGCCCTCGCACTGCGAAGCGCACCGTGAGTCGTCTGATGGCTGGTGTCAAACGCGGCGAGGCGACCGGCGCCTACGTGTGGAATTACAAGAAGGATGGGAGCTGCTTCCTCAACCGCCTCCGCGTCTGGCCCGTCCGCGCCTTCTGTGTTGCCAGGATTGGCGAGGTGCGAGTGCCACTCGTCGAGGAAACCGTCGAGGAAACCGTCGACGACTCTCGCATTGCATTGAGAGGCGAAGCGACTTCGAAGCGTGAGCGGAGCGACGAGTCGGTCGAGAAGGCGACCGAGGCGTGTAGAAGGATCACAATCGAGCCGCCCACCTCTCCGATGGTGAAGCGTCCGCGTGTGCATGCGGGACTAGACACGACGCAATGGTTGCGCATGAGCGGGGACGCCGAGGACATGGTCTAAGGGAAGTACGTAGGACCGTCAAGTGAGAGATATGATGGTGGTGGCATGTGTTGTGAGCATGTCCAGTTTTGTGTCTACGGAGAGTATCAAGTGTCAAGGTGTCACTGCCGGCACTGACACGTGTGCAGTGTGTATATAAGTTACGTGATGTGTGTTGTATACGAGCGGGTTCGCAGCTGGTGTAAGGTGCATGGTGTATGATCGTCTCTTCGTGGTACTGTATGCGTACGCATATAAACTCCTTCCGTTTTGCCGTTGGCGACAAGGTACATGATGCTATGGTGCGCGAGTGCGACTAGCCGTAGACCTGGCACGGCAGCTTACATAATAGTATTGTAGCTCGCAGGCAGCTCGCAGGATGTTTTTTTTAAGTCTTTTTATGGAAAAAAGGACGCGCTGATGATTTTTTTTCCACAGAATGTTTTGGCCAGTCTTAAAATCGGTAAAAAAAGCCCCCGTTTCGTTCTTCGGAGCGTACGGCAAAAATTGAGAATCCCTGAGGCCCGTGGTCGGGGCAACCAAGGCAGGGACGACGGCGCTCTCCGTGGTGGGCTGAGTGGGTTGAGAGATGCCGGCGGCTTCGAGTACGTCTGCGCGGGAGTATGTCTTCCTCAAGCAGATCGCTTCCGTGCTCAACGAGCTCACCCGCTCCAACATGGACATGCGTACAAGGTTCGCTCGCCAGGATGCAGTGAATCGATCCATCTTCACATGGATCGGCGGGGGTCAAGCATGGCGTGCGGCTCCTGCGGCTCACCGGCGCTAGTGCTACCAGATCAGATCTCATCTCGCACCGCGCGCCCACGCGCCCAGTGCTCTCCGATGCGATCCACAGCTTGAGACATTGTCGCGGGCGGCCTCCCGCCCACCCCGGACCTCTCCTCCATGCCACTCCCCCCAACTGCCCCAGCTCTCACGTATCTTCCCTCCATTTCTCCCTCTCTCATCCTCGCAGCGCTCCCACCTGCTTCGACGCCGTCTCCGTCCCCGACATGACCGTGCACTGCTATCTCGTCCGCCTCCGCCGGTACACAAAGTTTGACTCCGTCTGCTTCCTGGTCGCCGTCGCCTACATCGGGCGTCTGGTGGCGTGCGCTGGTCCGCCGTTCGCCGTGACCGTCCACAACGTCCACCGCCTCCTCATCACCGCCATCCTCGTCGCATCCAAGGCCAGCGATGATACCTACCACGCGAATGCCTTCATGGCGCAGTGTGGTGGCATCACCGTCCACGAGGTGAACCCCTAACCCCACCCTACCCCACCCTACCCCACCCTACCCCACCCTACCCCACC
>MDSY01132603.1_pt1 | contig 16780 bp, 16 predicted proteins | sample 811131 | NCBI WGS metagenome assembly MDSY01 (sample SAMN05326643, study PRJNA326480) | marine metagenome | isolation source: seawater | place: Atlantic Ocean: South West | collected 2010
AAGGTACTACCTTATGGTCAATAATTTTTTTTGGATCATAATAATATCCAATATAATGAACGCTTTTAGAGTCAATAATTTTATCTAAAATAAATTCATTAACATTATTAATTGGCTCCATAATCCAATATGGTAAAAAAAATAAATTCTTATTTCTCAACCACATTTTCTTTAGTTGCTTATTACAAATATGCTTTCTATCATAAAAAATATCAAAATATTTTTTGTTAGATTGAAAAAGTTTTTTTTGTTCTTTGTAAGCAACATACATTTGAATATTTTCAGCATAATGACCGATTCTTGTGGATAATGTGCAATACCACCTAATTAAAAAAAAAGGAGAAATCAGCCGAATTAATATTACAGCAGGTATTGCTATTAAATATCCCAAGGGTTTAAGTAAAGTATTTAAATCAATTTTTTTTAATATCATTTTGTAATTTTAAAATTGTTAATATATAAAATATCAATACCACTTCCAAAAAAGGTTTTAATTGCATCTATAGGTGAGTTAACAATTGGTTCATTATTAAGATTAAAACTAGTATTAATAACACACCCATATCCTATTTTTTTTTTTACAGACTTTAATAGATTATAAAATACTGGATTATTTTTCTGTATAACAACGTGAACTCTAGATGTATCATCAAAATGGACTGCTTCTTTAAAATTTTTGTATATATTTTTTTCCAAAAATAAAGAAAAAGTCATATATTCAAAAAGACTATTTTTTTTATCTTTATATTTAAAATCCTCGTCTAAAATTGAAGGAGCAAATGGACGATAGTCTTCTCTATTTTTGATTTTCAAGTTAAGTTTATTTTTCATATTTTTTATTTTAGGGTTGGCTAAAATACTTCTTGCACCTAAAGCTCTAGGTCCAAATTCGGATCTGCCCTGAAACCATCCAATTACTTTACCTCTTTTTATTTCGTTTGAGCAATCATCACTTATATTTTTAATTTTTTTATATTTAATGTTAAGATTATTAAATAGTTTTAAAACAGTGCTATCACTATAAGATGGTCCTAAAAACATATTTGATGGTGGTTTTGGAATGATTCCTTTTTTTGCCAACGAAAACATAGCATTACCTAAGGATAATCCTCTATCAGATGCAGCTGGCATGATATAAACATTTTTAAAATTTCCCTTGAGAAATTCGGAATTGGATAAGCAATTCAAGGCACAACCTCCTGAAAGACATAAGTTTTCTAGATCATGCTTTTTTCCAAAATAATTAATCATATTTACATAAACTTTATTGAATTGAGTTTGTACACTAGATGCTAAGTCATAGTGGATTTTTTTAAAAGGTGCTGATGGCAATCGTCTTTGAACATTAAAAAGTTTTTTGATATTTCTTGAGTTATAAATTGGCTCATTAGTATTTGTATTGTATTTTAAAGATTTAATCTTATTTAGATTTGAAATTATTTTTTCTTTCTCAGTGTCAAATTTAATTAAATTATCCATGTTAAATGATGGTTTTCCTAATGCGGACATTCCCATCATTTTAAATTCTCCTTCGTTTAATCTAAAGCCTAAGTAGTTAGTAAAAATTCCATAAAAATCTCCAATAGATTTATCTCTTCCTTCTCTGTAAATTTCTTTTTTTAAAACTCTCTGATTTTTTATAGAAAAAATCGATATTAATGTTGATATGTTATCTCCAATACCATCGATTGAAACAACTAAAGAAGATTTGTATCCAGACGAAAGAAAACTTCCATATGAATGGGAAAGTGAATGTTCAACAATTTCAATTTTTGGACAGAAACCAAAGTAGTATTTCATTGATTTTACTACCTTAACCCTCATATTTTTAAAAGTTTTGCCATCAACAGAAATCAGATCAATGTCTTCAATATTTACTTTTGCTTTATTTAAACAAAACTTTATAGATTTATGAGGAAAAAATAATTGGGATGATTTTTGTCTGTTAAATCTTTCTTCCTCACATGCGGCGACGACTGATTTATTTACTATAATGCTTGCGGATGAGTCATGCGAAGTACCATTAAATGAAACATGTATGCCTAGAGTTATCATAAAGCTACATTTTTTTTAAAAACTATGTAATGTAATAGACTTCCCCATGTATTTTTAACTTTTTTTGATTTTCTATAATAATTAATTATTTTTTCAGCATTTTGGGATTTTGAATTTAATAAATTTATCAATCTATCTATTTCTTTATAATATTCATTTAGGCCATTGTTTTTAAATAAAATTTTTAATTCTTTTGGAACATATAGACTTTTATTCAGACTTTTATTCTCAAAACACAAATTCATTTTTTTTACAAAAGTTTTTAATTTTTTTAAAGTTTTATCGTCTATTTGTTTTTTTGTTTCCAAATTTGTTCCGATGAAAAAATTTAAAAAGTTTTTTTTCCATGCCTCGCAATATAATTTATTTGAATTACTATATTTAAAATCTACTAGATTTATGTCTTTATACCATTTAAGAAAATTTAAATTGTAAAATATTGGTGATGTAGATTGACAAATTAATTTTTGACTATTTGCAAGTTTGACCAAGTCTAGCAAGCTCCAAGTTTTAGAAGCATAAGGATTTATTAGTTGATCTTTCCACCAAGCAATAAAGCTTCTTGATTTATTTAATCTATCAAATTCTTTTTTAAAAAGTATTTTAGCTAAATTTAAGCTTTCTTTACTATTGGCATAAATATTTTTTTTTTTACACAATTTTATTAATATGTATGATTTCAAATATTCAAAAAAACCACCATAGATATCATCATAGTTGATTATTAAAAGTCCACCTGGAGCTAATAATTTTGAAATTTTTTTGAAATATAAATTTCTTTTTTTTAACGTATTTAAAAAACCCTCAGCAATAATTATATCGAATTTTTTTTTTGATCTAAAATTTTCAAGAGTATCATCTGATAAAAATTTGAGTTTATTTTTTTTTTTAATTTTCTTAAAATTGTTAATTATTATTTTGTGCATTTTTTTATGAGGTTCAACTAAATAAATATTCGCCCCATATTCCGACAATAAGCAAGCATTCTCCGCACCATTACAACCAAATTCTAAAACATCTTTATTTTTTAAAAAAGGCAAATAAATTTTTAAATGATTTTCTAATAAATTTATTCTTTTAATGTAATGTGTTGTAATATTTGATTTGCCGGCAAACTTTATAGGAACTGGATTGAAACTATTTTTTTTATAATACTCAAGAACACTCATTTGTAAAAATTATTTACTGTTTTAATTACATAGTTTATTTCATTTTGTGTAATTTTATTATTTATTGGTAAAGAAATTATTTTTTTTATAATTCTAGAAGCATTTTGTAAATTACCCTTATCATATTTTTTATATGCTATTTGATCTGAAACTAAAACAGGGTGTTTTACTCTTGCTTCAATTCCTTTTGAATTTAAATGTTTTAATAATTTATCACGATTTTTAACTTGAATAGTATAAGTATAATATGTGTCCAAACAGTTCTTTTCAGTAACAGGCTTGTCGATTTTATTCATTAAACCATCATTATAGCTTTTGGCAATTTTTATTCTTTTGCTAATCAATTTATTTATAATTTTTAAATACTCTAAAATAAAAGATGCCTGTATAGTATCTATTTTGAAGTTAAGGCTTGGGTCAACACAATTTTCTCTAGAAATTGTACCAGCGTACCTTAAAATTTTAAGTTTTTGGTGAATTTTTTTACTATTCGTTAAGACGGCGCCAGCTTCACCTAAACTTGGCAAAACCTTCATTGGATTAAAACTAAAGCACGATATATCACCGAAAAAACCGCTAGGTCGGCCATATCTTTTTGATCCGAATGATTGAGCGCAATCTTCAATTACTCTAAGTTTGTATTTTTTTGCTATGGACAAAATTTTTTTTGTATCAGCTATTTTACCTGTGTAATTCACATACAAAATTGCTTTTGTTTTTTTATTTATACTCTTTTCTATTTTTGTTTCATCAATATTAAGATCATTTTTTATATCAACAAAAACAGGTATTGCATTATTCATTATTATAGAATTTGTGCTTGAAACCCAGGTCATTGGTGATGTTATCACCTCATCACCTTTACCTATTTCTAAAGCTCTTACAGCTAAATATAATGCATCTGTTCCAGATGCGGTACCTACGCAAAACTTTCTTTTACAAAATCTAGCAATTTTTTTCTCCATTTCTAAAACTTCAGGTCCCAAAATAAATTGACCGTGATTAAGGATTCTATTGAATCTGTTAAGTATTTTTTTTTTGAATAATTTATTTTTAAATTCAAGATTTACAAATCGAACTTTTTTCATAGTAATTTTATTTATTTAAAATTTTCAATATATTTTTTTTAAAAATTTTTCTATCATTTTCAGTTTTAGGGCCCCATCGTGGGAAAATGCAATTTGTTTTTCTATTAAACGTTCCAGATCTATATTCATGATAAATTACTTTTTTTGATATAGGTATTGTTAAGTGATACTGATTCTTTGGTGTTTTATAAATTGAACCTTTTGGTAGTCTAAAACTTCTTTTTATCTCACCAATATTATTAAAAATTATTACACCCAAACATCCCTTTAGTACAAAATAACTATCATATCTATTTACATGTTTATGTGGGGGATAAAAGTTTTTCGAGTGCTGTATTAACACCATATCTTGTAAAACATCTTTATAATCAGAATGTAAGCAAATTCTAGCATCTTTACCATTTGAAATAGAGAATTGATTTAGAAATTTTTTAATAAATTCTATATCTTTTTCATTTGTTTGCTTAAAGTAAAATGATTTAGATCTTCCAGATTTATCTTCGATTAATATTTTTTTATAGTTTTTAGAAACCATTTTTAAATATACCTTAATTAATAAAGTTTAGAAATATTATTTCTAAATTTACTCGTCCTAAATTTTATTTTCTTAAGTTTATTTATATTCATTGATACATCTTTAGGAACTTTCTTTGGAATTTTCTGCTCTATTAAGCTAAATTTTTTAATATTTTTTAATTTCAAAAAGGCTTTTAAACATGCAATTCTAGAAAATCTTTCTGATCCTCCAAAATTGTATAAACCATAAAAATTTTTTTTTTCAACAAATAAAATAAACTCATATATATCTTTGGAAAAAACTGGTGAAAAGAATTGATCTTTATAACATTTAAATTCAAATATTTTTTTTTTTATCATTTTATTCCAATTATTTAGAAAACTATTATCATCTAAAATATTTGTATATGTTTTCGCTAATCTCAAAATATAATATTTGTAAGCATTATTTTTTATGTATTGTTCGATTTTGAACTTTTGATTTGCATACAAATTTACTGGAGACACTGGACTTTTTTCTGAATTTAATTTTCTATTTCCAGGATATACCCACTCTGTAGAAAAAAATATAAATGGTTTTTCATTAGCTACTAAATCTTTAATCATATATTTGTTTAACTCAATATTTACAAAATTTGATTTTATTTTATCTTTTACACAGTCTTCATTTTTTGCAATTCCTTGTAGCAGAACAACCATTGAAATTTTATTTAGATTAAATTTAGTAGAAATTTTTTCTTTTGAGGGATCGAATTTAATTAAATTTTTTCTTTTATTTTTAAAATATGTCCCAATTAATTTTTTTTTTTTTTCATATTTGAAAATAGATTTTCCTATACTGCTTGAAGCTCCAACAATTAAAATTTTTTTATTTGAAATAGATAAACTCATAATGCCCAGTATATCTAGCTTTTTTAAATAACCATTTCCATTCCTCTGGTCTTAAAAATGTTTCACACGTTAAAGCCCAGCATTGTAAATTAAATAATTCTTGATCATTTCTATAACTTTCAACCATTAAATATTTTTTGTCTGCAATTCTATTAAACTCTTTTAAAGCTCTCTCTAATTCTAATAAATTAAAATTATGAAATAAACCAAACGATATGGCCAAATCGAATTCTTTTGATTTAAAAGGTAATTTTTTTTTAGCATCTTTATGTCTAATGTATTTAGTAATCGTGGGTGATGAATTTTTTACAGCATGTTTTGAAATTTCCAATCCTATAATTTTTATTTTTGGTATTAATTTTAAAATTTCAAACAGTAAATAACCTTTTCCACATCCAAGGTCTAAAATTTTAGAATTAGAATTTAATTTAAATTCTCTAATTATTTTTTTTGCAATCGGTGTTAATCTTCCTGGAATATATTTATATCCTCCATATCCATATCTTCTATTTCCATCCCAGTATTGCTTTCCGTATTTTTTAGCAATTTTCATGCATTCAACTTTTCCATCTATCATCCGATGTAAATAATTTCTTTTAGTCAAATTATGATTTTTTTGAAGAAAAAATCTTTCCATAAATTATTCTATTGTGCCAGAAGTAAAATCAGTTTGATCTAAATCTGTAGTACGGTATGGTGATAAATAAACATTTCCAAGTTTTCTCTCTATCATTGATAATTCGCTATAACTAAAAATTTTCCAATTTTTATTATTTTCATATTTGTTGTTTGTAAATTTAAAATTTCTTAACATTGAAGCTAATGCTAGTCTTGGTCTATATTTCTGATCGGTAATTAAATTTGATTTATGTAATACCATACTATGCATTATGATCACATCTGTGTAATTTAATTTGGGAGAAACAATATTTAATTTTTTTGGCAATTCTATTGGGCTTCTATTCCTATGAGGAATATGCCCCCAAGTATGTGAAGATTTGATAAGAGATATTTGTCCATCTTTTATATTATCATGAAATATTGGGGTCCACATAATTACCGATGAAGTATCTGATCCTGACCAAATTTCTTGATGCCAATCTTTAAAATAATAATTTTTATTTATGAATTTTTTAGATAAGTTAATTAAAATTGATGGCTCTTCACAATAAGCCAAATCTTTACCAAGTATATTTGTTATATTTTTATAAAATTTTTTACTCGTAAAAATTTTTTGATAAATACGATTATAGATTAATGATTTTTGAAGATTTGTGTTAATCAAAAAAAAATTATTATTGGTTTTTTTTAAGCTGGAACAAAATTCTTTATAATTATTAAATCTTGGTGAACCTTTTTTTTTAATATTAAAAATACATTTATTAGTAATATTTTGAATCTCTTTCAAAAGTTTCTTTGAAAAAGCGTTTCTTATTATAAAAAAACCGTTATTGAGAAAATATTGATTATCCATCTAATAATATTTTAATCTTTTATATATTTTTTGGAACTCTAACTGCAAAATCTTTAAAGATCAATGACTTAGGATTTATATAAAAATTTACAACCTTTTCAAACCTTTTATTTTAAATCAAACCATCTCTGACTTTATTGGCGCATCATCTTTCATAAATTGATTTGAAATCTTCTTCAGTTGGGCAATAGTTTAAAATTTTTTTTATTAACCAAATATTTTCTATTCTTTCAACATCTTTTGAAGAAGATAAAATAATATTTTCCACTGCAAAAAATACAAACTTTTTTTTTTTTAATATTTTTTTTAAAAATTTATTTCTTTCAATATCAGACTCGGGAAGTTGGAATAAGCTATAAAAACCTATACCATCTAAATTTTTGGTTTCATTAAAAATTTGATTAAGCATTAAAGTCGAATTTCTCATTGAATATTCAACTGCGCTTAACAAATATTCAAAATTGTTTTGTATACAATAGTTTCTTATTACTTGATTTTGTATATGTTGTGGAACTCTTTCTCCCATAAAAAATCTACTAAACATGTATCCTCTAATTTTTTTCATTTAATATTCGGAAGCTTATATTTTATAGCTAATTCAGAAGCTACTCTCAAAGTTATTGGTTCAAAAAACTCGCCAATCTTCTTATCTCCATAAGGAGAAAAAATACTTTTAAAACGACAATTCATAGACCATCTCGTTTCTTTCTCATTATTTACAATATTTCCATGGGGTAGCGCTTGATTAAATATAAGTATTTCTCCAAAATTTATTTTTATCCACTCAACATTTTTTTTTATCTTGTTAAAAAAAACCTCAGAAGAGTTTCCTGAGTATTTGGTAAAATTTCTTTCAATTTTTTTATAATATTTTGGTGGAAGTAAATACATTGTTTTAGTTTGGTAGCAATTTACCAAAGGTATCCATATAACTACTTCAAATGGTGAATCTCCAGACCATATATCAGAATGTAAAGGTAGTAGAGAACTTTTATCTTTTGGCAATTGAATACTTAAATTAATTCTATTTTGCATTGACAATTCATTTCCAACTAATTTATAAAGTATTTTTTTTGAAGTTAAAAAATAATTTTTTCTATAATTCTTATCTTTGTTTAATTCGTTAATAAGTTTTAATCTTATATTGTTAAGATGTTTTAATTTTATTTTTTTGTGAAAGTTATTAAGGAACTCTTCGTAATAATTTCTTGTTGGTTTTTTTAATTTGCAGATTTTACAGATATTTTTTACAATAGCTTCTCTTAAATAATTTAAAGACTCTAGGTTATCTGATTGAAATATCAAATAACCTTTTTTTTTAAATTTTTCTGATAGTGATAATTCTTGTTTTTCTTTAAAATCAATCATGTAGAATTAATTTATACATTTTTTTACTTAAATATTCACCAGTAAGATTGTTGTCATTCAATAGCTCTTGTTGGGTACCATATTTTTTTAGGAATTTATTGTTCAATCCAAAAATATCAATATTATTTTTTTTAATTCTAAGTTTAGATGAAAATTCCAATATTGATGAGCCAAAACCACCTTCTAAAACATTTTCCTCTACAGTCATTATTTTTTTTGAATTTAAAACTACTTTTTTTAATAATACTTTATCTAAAGGTTTTATTGTTGAGAAATGAATAACCCCAACATTTATTCCATATTTTTTTTTTATAATATTAGATGCACTTAGTGCAATTTGAGCTGTTATTCCAGTTGTAAGGAAATTAAATTTAGTTTGTTTTTTTAATATTAAGCCTTTACCAATCTTAGATTTCTTTTTAGAAGTTATTATGTCTTCACCACCTCTTGCGATCCTTATATATATTGGTCCTTTAACTTTGGGTGTTTGCAAAACTAAACTTTTCATATCATTAGCATCACAAGGTGCAAGTATCGTTAAATTTGGCAAAGTTCTCATTATTGAAATGTCTTCAATTGCTTGGTGTGTTGGCCCTAAAGGTGCATAAACCATACCTCCACCATTTCCTATCAAAGTTACAGGTAAATTATGTAAACATAAATCAATAACAACTTGTTCAAAAGCTCTTCTAGTTATAAATGTTGCAATTGTATTAACATATGGTCTAAACTTTTGCATTGCTAATCCAGCTGCCATTCCAATTATAGCTTGTTCAGCAACGCCTTCCATTAAGAATCTATTTGGAAATTTTTTTTTGAAATTATCTAAAACTCCAGGTCCCAAATCAGACCCAATAAATAGAATTCTTTTGTTTTTTTTTGCTAATTCATAAACTGTATCAAGACAAGTTTTTCTCATTTTATTTTTCTAAACATTTTACAAGTTTATTTTTTTCTTCATCAGTAAAAAAATTTTTGTGGTGCCAAAATGGATTTTGCTCAGCAAAATAGAAGCCTTTTCCTTTAATTGTATGAGATATTAAAGCTGAGGGTTTGTTATTTTTTTTTATTTTCTTAAAATATTTTATCAATTGTTTAATATCATGACCATTAACTTGATCCACTTTATATCCAAAAGATGACAACTTATCTTTCAATGGCTCCAATTGCATAACATCTTTTGTTTGTCCGTACGACTGAATTTTATTGTAATCTATAATTATATGATAGTTTGAAAGTTTATGCTTGCTAGCAATCATTGATGCTTCCCAAAACGAACCTTCATTAATCTCACCATCTCCAACAATAACATAAGTGTGAAATTTTTTTTTTTCCAATTTTGCTCCCAATGCTATTCCTAATCCGATTGGGGAACCATGACCTAGTGCGCCTGTTGACGCTTCTACTCCTGGAACTTTATCAAATTCAGGGTGACCACCCAATATAGACTCAAACCTACTCGATGACTTTAATATTTTTTTACTAAAAAAACCCTTATCCGATAGTATGGCATATAAGGCTAAGCAACCATGTCCCTTGCTAAGTATTAATCGATCTCTATTACCAAACAAAGGTTGTCTTGGATTATATTTTAAAACTTTATCATATAACACTCTAAGAATTTCTATTAGAGACATTGCTGATCCCATATGACCCCTGTCACCTCCAAATAAACATTTTAGTACTAATTGTCTTAAATATTTCGATCTACTATCTAATTTAATTTTTTTTGATTCTTTTTCAAACTTAATCATTATTTATAAAAATCATTGACTGTTTTAGATATATATATAATTTGTTTTTTTGTTAGATACTGATTTATAGGTAGTGTTAATATTTTTTTCGATTGAGTCTCTGTATTTTCATATTTTTCATTTCCAAATTTATTGATATATGCAACTTGTTTATGGATAGGTATGGGATAGTGAATGGCTGTTTGTATATTTTTTTTTTTCAAGTAATTTATCAATTTATCTCGTTTATCTACTTGAATTACAAATGTATGATATGAGTTAAATTGATAGTCTTTTTCGATAGGAAAAAAAATATTCTTATTATCTAATAGTTTCTTATATGTCTGGAAATTTGACCTTCTTTTTTTTATTACTTGATCTAATTTACTTAATCTAAAATTTAAAATTGAAGCTTGAAGAACATCCATTCTGGATAAATATCCAAAGTATTTAACCTTATTTCTTCCGAGCATACCATTATTTTGTAAACTTTTTGCTAGAATATAAAATTTTTTTTTATTGGTTGTTAAAAAACCACCATCTCCACAAGCGTTTAAATTTTTTAAGGGATGTGTAGAAAAACAACCTATATCACCAATCGAACCTGCGGGTTTATTATAATATCTTGATCCAATAGATTGTGCCGCATCCTCAATTACTGGAATTTTATATTTTTTTGAAATATTCATTATTTCATTCATCTCACAAATTCTTCCTGTTAGATGAACCGGCATTATTGCTTTAGTTTTTTTTGTGATTTTTTTTTCTATTTTATAAGGATCTATATTTTGATCACTTAAAACATCTACAAATACTGGTTTTGCTCCCAAATGAATTATTGATGAAGTTGAAGATATAAATGAGTTGGGTGGAGTTATCACTTCATCTCCTTTTTTAATTCCAAGAAGTTTCAAGGCTAAGGTTAATGCATCAGTTCCACTATTCAACGCAACAGCATATTTTGTACCACACTTTTTTGATACTTTTTTTTCAAATTTATTCACTTCATCACCATTTACAAATATTGACTTATTAAGACAGGATTTAAATATTTTAAGTAAATTTTGACTTTGATCTTTTGATTGCTTATCTAAACTAACATAATTAATTTTCATTCGGAGCAGTTTTATATTGAATTATCAAAGAAATATATAGAACAATTTGTATATAATAAAATATATTTATTTGTTTTTTAATGTAAAAATTATAAGAATTAAGTTATGGATTTATTATCATCATTTCAATCAGATATCATTATTGATATAGGATATATTGATTTATTTTTTAACTTAATAATTGCATCTATATTAGGCTGGATTCTTGAATACTTCTTCATAAATTATAGTCAAACTATTAATAATAAAAAGGTATTTAGTAAAAACTTTATTTTAATTGCAACCACAACCGCTTTTATAATTTCAATAGTTAAATCATCATTAGCCTTATCTTTGGGCTTGGTAGGTGCTTTATCAATAATTAGATTTAGAACAGCAATTAAAGAACCTGAGGAATTGTCATATTTATTTATTTGTATTGGAATTGGTTTGGGTTTAGGAGCTGGTTACAGAATTGTCACTATTATAGCGGTTGTTCTTATTTTTGTTATAATTTTTATAAGAAGCAAATTAGACACTAAAGAATTATCCAATGAGACAATTTATTTAACTTTATATTTTGCAAAAAAATTTAATTTAGAAGATATTTTACAAATATGCAAAAACCACTGTACCGAAGTTTATTTAAGAGATTTTGATTTTTCAAATGCAAAAAATCAGATTGGTTTAATAGTAAATTTTGAAAATGAAAAAAAACTAAACTCGTTGATTAAAAGTTTAAAAATAAAACACAAAGATCTTGAGATAAATCTTATAAATAAGCAAAATATAATTTAATTATAACATGTTTATTAAAAGAAAAAAAAATTTTATATCAAATTTTTTAAATAAAAAATTCAAAATTTTTTTTTTGATAGTTGGATATATAATAGTTTTTATAGTTGGTGCTTACTTACAAAAAAATCATTTTTTTTATACAACGATTAAACCTATTTTGTTTGAAAATATAAAATATGTAAAAAAATATGTTCAAGGGAAATATCAAAATATTGATAAAATCTACTTGGATATCAATTTTGAGAATTATGAAAAACTTCAAAAGAATAAAAGCTTATTTATAAAAGAAAACAAAATTATTGATGAAAAAAATGAATGGGTAACGACTAATATAAAATACAAAAATAAAAACTTTGAAGCTAAAATAAGATTAAAAGGAAGAAGCGTTGACAACCATTTAAACTCAACTATGAGAAATAAAAACATCTCATATAAAATAAAAATAAAAAAAAGAGAAAAAGGAAATATTTTAGGTCTTAGAGAATTCAACCTCATGGATTTAAGAAGAAGAGGATATTTATTGGAATGGTATGCAAGAGAATTTTTAAAAAATGAAGGATTAATTCATTTACAATACAAAATGGTTAATTTGTTTATAAATGGTAATGATTATGGAACATACGTTTTAGATGAAAATTTTAGCGAAACAACGCTAACTCGTAATAAAAGAAGAAGTGGAGTAGCTGTAAGATTTGATAATCAATATGCATTGGACAGTCAAGACCCGGCCTTTAAAAATAGTTTAAGATCTGTATCATATGACAACTTATTTTCTATTTCTAAAATAGATTTATTAAATGAAAGTATTCCAAATTTTAAAGAGGAAATCTTAAAAAACTCAGTTTTATTAGACGAAAATGTATTGGCCTATTTTAACATTAATGGTGAAAAAAAAAGAGTGATTATAGGACCTGACAAAAATAAGCTGGATTCCTACTATTTAAGCGCATTTTTACTAAACAAGTTTAGAGATAATTATCTTAAATTTGATGATGTATTTGATGTAGATCAAATGGCAAAAGGATTTGCAGCATCCGACATATTAGATGGGTGGCACGGTATAAATTGGACAAACATAAGCTTTTATTTTAATCCTTTAACAAATAAATTCGAGCCAATTTTTCAAGATTGGTATAATGAGGGTTTTATTTCAGAAAATAATGATAAATTTAGAGGCATTAGGATTCTGGACCTGTATAATTATGGCAACTTTTACAAAAAAATTTTTGAGTCTGAAATTTTCTTAGAAAAGTATGTATATTATCTGGAAAAGTATTCAAACTCCAAGTATTTAGAAAATTTTAATAAAAAGATTAATAAAGAATTTAATACGAATTTAAATAAAATTTATAAATCTAGTCCATATTATAATTTCCCAGATTACTTAATTAAAAATAAAATTGTCTCTGTTCAAAATTTTTTAAATCATCATGATCCGGTTTATTTTGAATTAATTAGACCAATTGAAGACAAAAAAAAATTATTATTAAAAATTGGAAATAAACATGTTTTGCCTATAAATATTGAAAAGATAATTTTTACAAGTCCAAATGGCGAAGTTTTTGAGAATGTGATTAACAAAAAAATCCAGCCAAGAGATTTAGAAATATTTGATCAAAACCAATTTGATAAATCTCCTGTTAAATATATCAAAACTAAGATACAAAAACCGCCTTTTGGATATTATGAAAGTATAACATTAAGTTATAAAATTCTAGGTATTCAGAATTCAAGATTTAAAAAAGTTAGAAACCCAACAATATTTGCAGAATTAAATTTAAAGAGTGATAATTTTGCAAAGCTATCAAAAAATTTAGATACCACAAAAAATTTTGATTTTATAAAAAAATATAAAAATTCTTATGTTATTAATGAAGGCGAATGGTTAATAGATAATGACCTTCTAATACCAAGTGGGAAAAATTTAGTTATAAAAAGCGGTGCTAATATTATTTTAATAAATAAAGCTAGAATTATTTCTAAATCCCCGATTGAGGCAATCGGCAAAAAAGGCAAGGCGATTAATTTTCTCGGTAAAGGTGGTAGATGCCTTATAATATCAGAAAGTAATGAATTATCTGTATTTGAAAACGTAAATTTTTTTGAACTAGAGCATTGTTATGAAGATGGCATAAATTCTGAAGGTTCTTTTAATGTCTATAATTCAAAAATAAAAATGAAAAATATCCTATTTTATAAAAATGTAAAAGGTGATGATGGAATTAATTTTGTAAATTCTAAATTTAATATTGAAAATGTAGTATTCGAGAAAATTTTGTCAGATTGTTTGGATATAGATTATTCAGTTGGACAAATAAAAAATATTAAATTTCAAGGCTGTGGAAACGATGGATTAGATATTTCAAATACAAGTTTAAATTTAGAAAATTTTGAAAGTTTTGATACTGGAGATAAAGGAATAAGCTCAGGAGAAAATAGCATTTTAAGAGGAAAAAATATTGTAATAAATGGTGCTTTTATGGGATTAGGGATTAAAGATGGGTCCGAAGTTAAATTGGATAATATTAAAATTAATAAATCAAAAATCCCTATTGCTGCATATATAAAAAAACAAACTTATAGTTATCCAAAGATAGATATTACAAATTATGAAAATTTTGGAAAAGAGAAAGAAATATTAGAAATTGGCATAGTAAGCAATATTAATAATGAGGTTTATGTTGGAAAATCAAAAAATGTTTTTGAAAAAATTTACAAATAAAAAGTATTTTAAAAAACCGAATAAAAAAAATAAAAATGATTTTAGAAATGAACGAAAAATTATTTTTTTTGAGAGTGAAAATTTTGTTATAAACTTTCTCAAAATTAATGGTTTTAAAGAAATTTATAATGAAAGAACTGTAAATAGTATTTATTTTGACGATGATAAACTTACTAGACTTTTAGATACTATTGATGGTGAAAAGTATAGATCTAAAATTAGATTAAGATGGTATGGTAAAATCAGAGATATAAATATTGAGCCGAATTTGGAAGAGAAAATTAAAATTAATACTAAAAATTTTAAGATTCACCATAAGTTAAAATTTAAAAAAATAAAAGATAAAATCGATATTAAAAAATTACAAAAAGAAATACTAATTCAATTAAAAAATGATGAGTTTATAAATTTCAAAATCAAAAATACTATTCCATCTTCATTTGTTTCTTATAAAAGAAAATATTACTATAAAAATTCTTTAAGGATTACTTTAGATAAAGATTTAATATTTAAAAATTTTTTTAGAGATAAATATATAAAAATAAATGAAAATTTTGAAAAAAAAAAGTTTTTGATTTTAGAATTTAAATTTAATGATGAAAATTTTAATTTTGTCAGAAGTCTATCTTCTCAAATATCAAATAGATTCAGAAAGTTTTCAAAGTATGAATATTCTTTATTAAATTAATTTTTTTTATTTTTTTGGTAAAAATTCTTAACTGTTTTTATTATATATTTTTGCTGTTTAATTGATAAGTGTTGGTCACAAGGAAATGAGATAATATTTCTACAATGATGATCTGTAACGGGAAAATCATTTTTTTTATGTTTTAAATATTTCAAACTTTCCTGTAAATACATCGGTTTTGGATAATGAATTTTAGCTTCTATACCTTTTTTTTGACAATACTTGTATAACTTGTCTCTATTTTTCGCAAAAACTATGTACAAATGATAAACGATTTTATAATTCTTTGGTCTAGGTGGAATTCTAATTTCATCTATTTTTGAAAGATGTCGATCAAAATATTTAGCATTCTCAATTCTTTTTTTTGCTATTGATTTTGATTTAGGTAATAACCAATTTCCAACAACTGCTTGAAAGGTATCTAGTCGAGAGTTATATCCGTTAATTTTAACTGTATCTCTGTCAACTAAACCATGATTTCTGAGTAATTTTATATGATCGTAAAGTTTTTTGTTATTAGTAGTTATTATGCCGCCGTCTGACCAAACGTTTATATTTTTTAAAGGGTGAAGTGAGAATGCACCAGAAATTCCCCAAGTTCCTGCTTTTTTGTTATTAATTGCACCCAAAATTGACTGACAAGCATCCTCAATAATTGGTAAATTGTATTTTTTTGCAATTTTTACTAGCTTTGGCATATTGGTCATATATCCCGTAAAATGAACAGGAACTATTGCTCTAGTTTTTTTTGAAATTTTTTTTTCAACTTTATCAACATTCATACAAAAAGTGTCATCGCAATCTACAAATTTAGGTATAGCCCCAAGTTCTGTTATTGCTCCAACTGTTGCTACAAATGTATTTGCAGCTGTAATTATTTCATCTCCTGGTTTTATACCATTCGCTTTTAATGAAAGTTTAATTGCATCTGTTCCTGAATTAACACCTATCGCATATTTTGTACCAATTAATTTTGCAAATTTTTTTTCAAATTTAAGAAGTTCCTGACCTAATGTAAAATCACCTGTTGCTACAAATTTTTTTAGACTGTTCCAAAGATCATCGCAATTTGAAAATTGTTGTTTTAAATATGAGTATCTTACTTTCATATAATTATTTTAATTTTAAATTATTCATTCTTTTTATATTGAAGAAAAATTCATTATCAAAAGTATTGATTAATA
>MDSY01058858.1_pt1 | contig 16779 bp, 13 predicted proteins | sample 811131 | NCBI WGS metagenome assembly MDSY01 (sample SAMN05326643, study PRJNA326480) | marine metagenome | isolation source: seawater | place: Atlantic Ocean: South West | collected 2010
AAAAATATTAAATCTAAAAAAAACTTTAACAAAATAAAAACAGTAAAAATATTTATAAAAAAATGATCATAAAAAGAAAGAAATAAAAGAAATATTAATAATGAATTAACAAAAAAAACAAGTAAAGATGTATAAATAGTGTAAGCATCTTTATAAGATGATGATTTTGAAACCCATCGAATTCTTTGATTAATAAATTGTCTGAAAGTTGAAATAGAGTCAGTAAAAACTATTGCTTCAAATTTTTTAATAAAAAGAATAGAGCCAGGATAAACCTTCTTTACCATATGTAATAAAAAAACATCATCTCCAGAAACAATATCACTATCATCATAATTACTAACCTCTAAAAATACTTTTCTTCTATAGGCCAAATTTGCTCCATTACAAAAAATTGGTCTATTTAATCCTATTGCAGCAGCTCCAGAAGCAATTAAAGAAAGAAACTCAAGAGTTTGGATTTGATTAAAAACAGTTGACTGATAATTAAAAGATACTGGACCTGATGCTAAATTAATTTTATCATTAATAAAGCATGATGTCATGCTTTTAATCCATTCAGTAGAAAAAATACAATCAGCATCTGAAGTTAAAATGACTTCACTATCAGAAAAACTGATAGCTTTTGAAAGAGCTTTTTTCTTACCATATTCATTAGCATCCATAGCAAGCAGCTGTAATTCAGGCCAATTTAATTTTTCTTCGCACAATAACTTCCAGCTTTTATCATCAGAATGATCATCAACAATAATTACATTGTAAAGACTCTTATTGTAATTTTGATTTTTAAGACTTTTAACTAACTTTTTAATATTAGTACTTTCGTTACGAACACAGATAATCACACTAACTTTTATACTTACATCACAAGTATCATTTTTGATTCTGTTCCATCCAATAATAAAACTATTAATCATCAAAGCATACAAAAACAATATTATAGCAATAATAAAAAACACTATTTCCTAAAAAATTTAAGATTAAATATAAATAAAGAACCAATGATTGCTGGTATAATTAGATTAATAATCCATAAAACAATTGTTGAAGATAAAATACCAACAATATTATTCGAAAAAACACCAAGTACTAATAAGGCTACAGAACCTCTAACTCCAATTTCAGTAATTGCTACAGTTGGTGTTAAAGTCATAAAAAGAAAAATTAACATAATAGAAAGTATAGATGTATAAAAACTAATATTAACATCAAAAACATTAAGCAAAATCAAAAACTGTAATGAAAAGACAAAATATCTTATAATAGACAAGAAAAAAACAAATACTAACTCCTTACTTGAAAATTTAGAAAGAACACTTGTATACTTCTTTAAAAAAGAAAAATATTTAAATCGATCAAAATAATCTACAAAAATTGATACTCTAAAAAATAAAAAAAGCAATAAAAAATTAATTAGAAAAATTAACAGTAAAATGTAAGTAGATATTTCAAATTCTAATGAAAAAAAAAGCTTAGTATTAATCGAATCATGTAATAAGAAAAAAGCTAATGAACCAAACATCAAGGTTGTTAAAAGTTGGGCCATACTTCCAAGAACTGTAATTACAACAGCTTGAATTCTATTACAGCTTTCTAAACAAAAAACTCTACCACCATATTCGCCAATTCTATTTGGTGTAAAAGATGAAACAGTTATTCCTGAGAAAATAGCTCGTAAAGAAGTTGTAAGAGAAATTTGCTCCAATTTACCAATCATAAATCTCCATTTATAAGACTCAATAAACCAGTTTAAAAACATCATACAAAAAACACTTAATATTATAAGATACTTACTCTGAATATTTAAAAAAACAGAAGAGAGATCAAGACTATTAGAATTTCTTTGATCAATTAATTCATGGTAAATAAAATATAGAGAGAGAAAAACAATTACTATTTTAATTAAAAAGCTCAGTGTTTTTTTAAATGGCATTTATTAAATTTGTATACAATAATACAAGAAACCAATTGATTAACGATAAAATAATATTAGGAATAGACCCTGGAACTATAATAATGGGCTATGGACTAATACAAGTAAAAGGCAACAAAGCCGAATTAATCAATATGGGGGTACTTCATCTTTCAAAGCTTAATTCACATGAACTAAAACTTAAAAAAATATTTGAAAGAACACTGCAATTAGTTGAAGAGTATAAGCCCGATGAATTTGCAGTTGAAGCTCCTTTTTTTGGTAAAAATGTTCAATCAATGTTAAAACTCGGCAGAGCACAAGGAGTCGCAATGGCAGCAGCATTATACAGAGATGTTCCAATTTTTGAATATAGTCCCAAAAAAATTAAAATGTCAATTACTGGAAGTGGGAAAGCAAGCAAAGAACAGGTTGCTTCAATGTTACAATCATTATTAAAAATTGAAAAGCTACCAAAACATCTGGATGCAACTGATGGACTTGCTGCAGCAATGTGTCACCATTTTCAGAGAAATACAGCTTCATCATCAAAAAACTATTCAGGATGGAAATCCTTCATCACAGATAATCCTAAAAAAGTTAAATAGCTGAAGTAATAAGATTTGCTGTTTTTTTCATTTTTATATTAGAAAAAGAAAGCTTTGGAAGATCAAAATTAATATCTGTAATATTATTAATAGGAATTAAATGAATATGTGCATGAGGAACTTCTAAACCAATAACAACAACTGCAACTCTTTTACATTTTATAACCTTCTTAATTGCTTTTGCAATAATTTGAGCAAACTCCCAAAGCTCTAAATACTCCGACGAATTAATATCAAAAAGATAATCAGTTTGCTTTTTAGGAATAACTAAGGTGTGACCACTTTTTAAAGGAAATGCATCTAAAAAAGCTAAATGCTTCTCACTTTCATGAATTTTAAATGATGGTATTTCATCATTAACAATTCTAGTAAAGATACTGGTCATCTTTAAAGACTAATATTTATAATTTCAAATTTAAGCGTTCCGTTAGGAACTACAATATCAGTTATATCGCCAACTTTTTTTCCAATTAAACCCTTTCCAATTGGTGAACTAGCAGAAATCTTTTTTTGAGAAAGATCAGCTTCAGATTCTGATACAATTGTATATGTCATCTCATTATTATTAGCAATATTTTTTATTGTAACTTTTGAAAGTAATGATACATTATTATTGTTCAATTTACTTTCATCAATAACTCTAGAGTTACTAAGGTCAATTTCAAGTTTTGAAATTCTTGACTCCAATAAACCTTGAGCCTCTTTTGCTGCATCATATTCAGCATTTTCTGATAAATCACCCTTATCTCTTGCTTCAGAAATTTGGTTTATTATGCTTGGACGCTCAATGGTTTTTAACCTATGTAATTCTTCCTTTAAATTATTGTACCCCTCTTTAGAAAGATATATTATATCACTCATATAAATATTTTTAAACTATAAATGTAAATAGATAGTAACTAAATCTATTGCTTAAAAGTACTAAAGATTTATTCGAGCACCTATAGCATGTGAACCTTGAAAAGGATCGGTATGTCTATATGAATAATCTAATCCAAAAGTACTTCCATTACCCATAGGTAATTCTACTGTAAAACCCGCTGAAGGACCTCTTAAAGCAGTTGTTCTTGTCTCATCATCATTAATCCCATCCTCATAAGTATAGCCTGCACGAACCATAAAGTATTCTTTATAAGAATATTCTGCCCCTAATCTATATTGATCTTTTTGGAATGAATTAGAGGTAAAAGCACCCGCACCTGTTAAACGATGAACATCAATATTAAAATCATAAGAAAGACCAATATTTAATAAAGCAGGTAATTCAAATTCAGATGATCTCTGCTCAACAGTCATTTCATAATCAGGATTGAGATAATTTCTGAATGAAATTCCATCTCCAGCAAAAGACATTCTAGGACCAACATTTTTTAGAGATATACCAAATTTTAAATTATCCTTAGCGCCAGTTACATATTGAATACCTGCATCTAAAGCAATACCATTTGCACCTACATTTGAAATTTGTTCTGAGATCATTTTAACTGTCATACCTCCATAAATACTATTTGAAAATATCTTAGCATATGAAAGAGCTATGTTCATGTACTTTGGAGAGAAAGTTCCAATACCACCATCAGGAAGATCAACAGTAGTAATTTCAATATCACCAAAATTCATATTCATAACAGCAAAACCAAGAACTCCTGATTCACCCATTTTTTGAGAGAAACCAAATGTACTTATGTTACTTACTGATGAGTTTGCATCAAACATTTTACTACCATACTGCAACCAAGAGGTTTGAGTAAATATTAATTCTGTTTTCTTTGTAAAAGCTAAACCAGCTACATTAGAATACATTCCCTCTAATCCTCGAACACCAGCAATATTTGATCCACCCCATCCAGAAGATCTTGCCCAAGGGTTGATTAACAATTCTGATGCTCCTGCTTGACCAGCTCTTTGCTCATTTCCAGCAAAAGTAGTTGCACTATAAAAGCATAATACAACAACTAAAAGTGCTTTTATTAATTTACTAATTTCTTTCATATTCTTAATATTTATATTCTCTATTATTATAATTAGAATGTATCTAAATCTATTGGTCTTAAAGTTCCAAACCATTTAATTATTTTTTCTTTCTTCTCACCATTAATTTCAGTTGCAACATGAATTATATATAAACCACTAGCAATAGGAATTCCATAATTGTTCTTTAAATCCCAATCAATACTTGTCATTGCATCATCTTTCTTAAGTTTTTTTATCAAAGTTCCACTTACAGTGTAAATTGAAATAGTTGCAATTTGAGGAAGGTTAGTAATCTTTATTCTATTATCTAATTGATTATTTTCATATTCTGAATAACCATAATATGGGTTAGGTACAACATTAATTAGTTCCATAGCATCTTTAGCAACATTACCATCTCCTTTTGTAGCTACTATATCACTTGTATTAAATTGATATATAGGATTAAATGAATTTTCTGGTGAATAAAGGACAACACGTGCCTTACTACTTCCAGTAAATGAAGTAGTTGTAGCTTGAAAAACATCACCAGGAGAATAAGTAGTACCATCATGTGTAATAGTTTTTCCTCCCCAAGTTGTAGCAGAATTCTCATACGCAACAACATAGTTCTCTCCAATAACCAAAGCATCGTTTTTAGTTAAAATATTCAATGAATTAACTGTTTCGTATTGCTTATATGGCTTAGTTACTCGAAGTTTAACTCTAGCATCATTAGTTAATAATGATCTTCCTGGAGCTAATAAAGGAACACCTACCCATGATGTGTTTTTAAATACTTTCCATTTACCTACACCACTAATATCATCCTTAAGCTGATTATATATCCAAGCACCTTCATCATAATTTGGACTATCATCAACTTCATCAAAATCACCGTTGATATAATCTTCTGTTCCTTTTACCCATGATTTTCCATTAATAACATAAACAAAATGTTTACCTCCTAATAAATAATTACCTCCAGATATTGTTTGAGTTGTATTATCATAACTTGGAAATTGTTCGGTCACAATATTTGAAGTTGGGTTCCACATCATATCATTTCCATTATCACTAGTTAACCAAGAATCCTCAGCAAAAACAATATTTAACCTCTCTCCTGTCTCAACATCTATAGCGTATCCTGGAAACCAACCCATTCCATTAGTTCCATCTCCAATATCAGCACCAGTCTTGTCAACAGAAGGACTTTCTCTTAATCCCATTTTTAAAGCACCACCAATAGCAAGATCTGGATTTTCTTGTGCTTCAACAATTACTGCTTTTGTCCATTTTGTTTGATCATTAGTAAAGACAATATCTACAGAATTTATATTCTCCATTTTTACCTGGTTAGTAATATTACTATTTAATCCAGGACCATCTTCAAAATATGACACAAAATTATATGGAGCCCATGTTCCTCCAGTTACATCAACAGTGATCTCTCCAATACCAAAAGGTAAATTAGAAAATGTTGTTGTAATAGTTTGTTCAATTGCACTTTCAAAAATACTAGAAGGATCATCTGCCTGGTTGTAATCACTAAACTGCGAATTATTATCATCAGTATAATTTCCAGATCTTATCCAATTTAATCCCCAAAAGCTTAAAAAACCACTCTCGTCATCACGGTCAGGCACACCACTTAACCATCTATCATTAATATTATCAAATTCAATTGATGAAGATATTAGACCGTTATTATCAATATTTGTAGGATCAGCACCTGGATTTGATGATTGTTTGACTTTAACATTTAAACCAAGACTTGAAATATATTGTTCTGTTCCAACAATAATGGATTGATTTGATGAGCCTAATACTGAACCATCTTCTTGGTTTGTTAACTCCCAACTATTATAAGAAATAATAGAACTACCATTAAATTCCGGGTTAAATAGCTTAAAAGTATAATCTCCTTCAGGAATTTTAACAGGATCAACAACAGTAATATTTACAGGACCATTACCAGCAACATACTTAGGATTATAAACCCTATGGTCATCACTACTTAAAATTTCATTAACACTTTCCTTAGTTAATTCTAAAGCATTTCCTCCATTTCCTGTTCCCTCAATTCGTGTAATTGAGACACCATCTCCATATGAGGCGTTAAGTGTTGTTCCTCCCTCATCCGGTTCTGTAAAATGTGGTATTGCACTATAAACTTTTATATTTCTTCTGCCACCAATATAAGGTTGATTTCTACCATCATAATCAGAAGCATTAACATTATATGGATCTGCATTTTCTTCCGCTCTATTAAATCCATAAGCCAAAGACATAAAGTAATATGTTTTATGATTTACCAATCGAGTATTTCCTAACGCAAATTTATCATCAGTAATTTGAAATGAATATTCTGTTCCTTGATCAATAGAACCTATCACCCCATCACTTAATACCGAAGAAACCTCTTCAATTGGTGTATAAACACCTAATAGAGGATCTAAATATTGATTTACAATTCCTGTAACAGTATCATTAACATCAGATCTAAACACTAATCTAGCTAAGTCTGGATCATCCAAGTCAGTAACAGATACAGTATTATTTTTAAGTTGATATACTAAATAACCTTGAAAAGTATATGCAGAATCCGTAAGTAAGTTAGATGGTTTAGTAATGTATGGGTCTTTCTCTCTATAATTTTCATCTATATTATTAGAGGTAGGACCATTTGATAAAGTAAAAATAAGTTCCTTATTTAGCTCTCTGATTTCTACATCTGGTGCATCAGGTCCATTTAAGATATTGAAATTATTATCAAATAATGCTTGAGCCTCTCTATCATAAATCTTAACAAGTGCAATAGATGCTGTTTGTCCTCCAGATTTTGCTCTAGCCCAAACTACACCAGTTGTAATTTCATTTACTGCTCCTGGCTGTAATGTAAACGGCCCCGCAGATTGTAAAAATCTTCTATCAGCAGGAATATTACCTGCTGTTTGTTCTGTCCATTCTAGACCAGCAAATGCATCATCAGATGTTCCAGGAAACATAAAGTTACATGGATCAGTTGTAGAACCTTGTCCAGAACCATGACCATCACCTCCATAGGTCATAGGAACATTGTCTTTCCAAATACCTCTTAGATAATTATAAAAATGTGTTCCTTCAGAAGGATTACCAATAACTGTAAAATCATTATTATAATAAACAAATTTAGACATGATAATTTGTTCATTTGCTTCGTCAATTGTTCCATCTCTGTCATTATCAATACCATCATTAGGATCAGCTAATGGGCCTTGAAAGAAATCTACTCCAATTGCTGGAGGATTAAATCCATAACCTGCCGCCCCTTCATCCTCAGCATCACCATTATAACAAAAACCTAAACCTAAACCTACATCACATCCTACATAATCATCAAGATAATATCCTAAATCTGGATCTACCCATTGACCAAAATATGTATCATTTAATGGAAGAGTTGATCTATTTATAATTTTATAATTATAAAAAGTCATATCGTTAACTTCATTATCTGCTGTAAAACCAAATGCTTGAGCATGTATTTCTAATCCCAAGGGGTCTGCTTCAGTTTCTCCATGTATATTTCCTTGATCATTAAAAACCCACCAAAGTGTCTGATCACCAAATAAACGTGCGTTATCATTAGATCCTGTAACATTATAATCAGGATAATCTCCATCATATGGATTATACAATCCCCCATCTTGGCCAGCATCATAAAAGGGAGCTAAATTAAAATCTTGCCCCTGAGCAGGATCACCATGCGCAGGCCAATTCTCAATAACATCAGGCATAACATATGTAGGGTCTAAATAATTTGCAGCATGCTCTTCAACATCAGATCTACTAATCTTAAAATGCTTATCCCATTCATTACATTCTTCCGGTGAAATTGTAGCTGATGTTGTATTTAAAGGTCCAGTCCAAAAATCACTACCTCCTTGTCTATATGTCATAGCAGCAACTTTTAACTGACCACCTGCATCTACACCTCCAATCCATAGTGCTCCTGCAAACATAGAATGTTTATTCCCATCCTTTGGAATCTCATATCGAGCATCATCTAAATTCCACCACATGTCTCCAGCAGCCATGATAGTTGTTCTCACATTATTAACATCTAAATCTGTTTTTGATACAGAAGGTGAGCATCCAGAAGCAATCTTTGTATAAACCACAGTATTACTGTTAGGATTTGGAATATTTTCTTTTGCAAAAGCACTAGCACAAGCTAAGGCTAAAGTGAAAAGCATTATTTTCTTTGTGTGATTAATCATATATACTATATTTTTCATATTACTAATTTCTTCTTATTTAAAATTGGAAACTTAAACCAGCTCTTACCATTCTTGGTAAACTATAATTATTAGGGTTATTTACGGCTAAAGAATAAAGATACCTAAATGCATCAGGACTATTCTGAGCATCAATAGCATTTTGAGCAGCAGAAGATGTTAAATAACCATCATCACCAGGATTTCCTGTTGCTCTATAAACACTAATTATATTTTTTGCATCTAACAAGTTTTGTATTTGAACATACACATTTACATTAGAACTTTTTTTATCAGACCATTTGATTTCAAATTCTTTATTAATCTTAGCACTAATTCTAAATTGCCAAGGAAGACGAGAACCATTTAAACTTCCCTCTAAAGTAGAACGGTTATTAATTCCACTAGCAGCCTCTTGAGTGATATTAGATTGCTTACTATAAGGAGTTCCTGATCCTGCTGAAAGAACCATATTTGCTCCTGCATCAGCAAAAACATTTTTTCCAAACCAAACCGGACCATCATAATCTTTTCCAGAACCATAATGATAATCAACAGAGGCAGAAAGTGCATGTCGCTGATCATAAGCTAGTGGAATAGTAGAACGTAAATTTGGCTGACCGGTATTAACTAAACTCTGACCAGATGATGCGCTCGAACCTGTTCCATCAGCAAATTGCAGAGTGTAATTAGCAGTCATACTTACATTATTTGTTCTTCTTAAATCAAAATTAACAGACATACCTTTTACTGTTCCAAAATCAATATTCCCATAAGTTAAATACTGTGCAGGGTAAGCGCCTAAAACATTTACAACTTGTATCATATCACGCAATTCTTTATAAAAAGCAGAAATCTTCAAAGCAGAACGTAGTGATAATGTTTTAGCAAAACCTAATTCATAATCAACAGTTTTTTCGGATTTTAAATCAGGATTATTTAACAATGCACCTACTCTATCGGACATAAATAAATAATCTACAGGTTCTAATCTATTTGATTGAGGAGGGCGTTGAGTTAACACATCATAATGAGCGAAGAATTGAGCTTCGTCAGAAATTGGAAAAGAGAAAGCTATTCTTGGCATAAAAACAGTCTCAGGAGTATAATCTTCAAAAACATTATCTACATCAATTTCTCCTTTTAAAGCACCTTCAGGATTTTGTAGATATGGTTGTATTTGTCCACCTGCTGCTTCAGCAAGTAAGTTTGGATCAGAGATTTGAAGACCTTCAGCATTAAACCATGTTTCATTATCTCTATAGCCTACAATAGTTGAAGGATTAGAAACATCATCAACATAAACTACATAATCATCTCCAATAGTAGATGGATGACCACTAGGAGCTAAATCATCCCAAAAATTTCCAGCAGTATTTTGTGCTCCTTTAGTAAAAGCTTGATGCAATAAGTATTTATCAGATAATACTTTTTGATTTGCATCATACCTGTCAATTCTAAGTCCAATATTAAAAATTAAGTCTTCAATAGCAAATTTATCTTGTATATAACCAGCTGTATAAATAGGGTTAAAAGAAGATATTTCTCTTGTATAATTACCGTATTCATCTTGTTTTTCAAAGAAATCTTTAAGTGTTGGATTACTATTTAATTTATTACCATAAATATCATAGCCATAATAATAAACTAAACTAGAACCGCTGTTTAGTAATTCATCGGGACTAAACATTTCAATAGAAAATTGATTTGGGCCTAAAGCATCAATATCAATAAATTGAGTAGATGTATCTCTAAAACCTAATTCTTGTCTTAGTGATCTATCAAACCAAGATTGCTCTTCAGCAACATATAATCTATCATAATTAACAGTATCCTGGTATACACCATTTTCGTCCCAAACAGGCTTAGGTTTGCTTAAATCTCTTTGTAGAATATGTTTATTAGTTTGTTGTCTCATCAAACCCCACATAAACATTGGGTTCATCCCCCAATATGAATCATCTCTTTGTTCAAATTCAAAACCAAATGAGAATTCATGATCTTTTATATCTGCAGATCCTGATGCTTTAAATGTAGTCTGAGTGTTTTCTTGTTTAGCTGATCCATTATACATAGTTCCGTGGTTTCCATATAATGAATAAACAGTTTCTGGGAGATCTCCATTTCTTAAACCTTGTCCTTGTAAATCTGCTGCAGTTCTAATAACTCCATCATTTTGAGCACCAACAAATGATGTTAACCCATAATCACTAAACATTTGATAATAAGCGTTAGTGTAATTTGATAAATCCTTATTTGAGTACTCATTTTCAGAAAATGTGTAAAGTGTATCACCCCAACCTTGATGAATTCGACCAGTATAAATAATGCCTGTTGCAGAATCAACTGCAGAGCCACCGCCATAAATACTTTGCTTATAAGTATTAAACTTTCCAATATATCCATATTTAAATAAATCGAACTGATGGTCAGCATCTACAAAAGTATATTGATTGTTTGTGTAATCACCTTGAATTGTAAAGAAGGCATTTTTAATAGTCGCTGCACTATTATCTTCATTAGATTCTTCAGAGCCAAATTTTTGAGTTAATTTCCCAAATAATCTATAAGTTGTCTGCGATGATTCTCTATTATTGGCTGAAGAAAACATTGAGCGCAATCCAGAAAAATCTCTACTAGTTCTAGTATATAAAGTACCTCCTAATGATAAAAAGGTATTGTTACTTGGTTTGAAATCTATTTTCCCAGAGACATTAAATCTTTTTTCATTAGCATTTAATTTTGCTTCAACATTCTCAAAATCATCAGAACTTAAAAAGTCTGATGTGCTTAAAAAACCAGCACTTGAATTAGGAGCAATCCGAAATGGAGTGCTTTGTAAACTTTTTAAAACATCATCTTTCACCTTCCATCTTCCAATTGCAGAAGGATCAGTATCGTCAACATCTCTAAATTCTCCAGAAATAAAATACCCAAGTATAGAACTTCCTTTAGTACCGTCAGAATTTCTTTTTTTAAGTATAGGTCCTGACAAACCAAATCCTAACAAATTATAATTATAAGAATCAAACAATGATGATGATTCAAGCTCTATACCGCCAAAAAACTTATTTGAAGGACCTTTTGTAGTTACAGCAATAATACCTCCTGTAGCATCTCCATATTGGGCAGGAAGACCACCAGTTACAACGGTAATTTGTTCAATACCTGAAGTTGGAACCCCTAGCGCACCCCTTACCTTAATACCATCAACATAATATGCTGTTGCATTCTCTCTAGATCCACGCATGTTTACCGCATCCCCTTCATCTTTTTGATAAATACCAGCAGTTGTTGATGCAACAGAAGCAACACTTCTTGTAGGTAATGCAACAATTTCTTCAGCAGTTTTAGTCTCTCCAGAAAGATTATCTTGATCCAAAAGAGGCTTCTTATATTCTATAATTCTTATCTCTCCTAGAGCAACACCTTCTTGCAACTTAACATCTTGAAAGGTTATTTTATTTGCAGAAATAATTACGCCAGTTATCTCAATAGTTTGATAACCAACAAACGTTGCTTTAACAGAGTAACTTCCAGGCTCTATAGGTTTAATAGTGTATTTACCATCAAAATCTGTTGTTGTACCAGCATATTGACTACCACTCTTTTCAATAATAATATTAGCAAAAGGAATCGGCTCACCACTCATAGCATCATTGATAACTCCCTTCAGGGTTCCTGTTTGTGCAAAAGCAAAAGAAGAAAAACAAACTAGTGCAATAATTGAATAAATTTTTCTCAACATAATGTAATGTTTCGTTTAAATATAAATTTTTAAAGTCGTAAAGATATCAAAATATATTAAAATATATCCATTTCTTTTTCTTAAAATTGCACTAATGAACTCTAGAATCTATACAATTATTATTATGATAATCTTCTGTTCTTGTGGAGATAGTAATGACTATATTAAAAACGTATACGTAGACATAGATATTGATTTAAGTCTACCACAATTTAGCGAATTAAATGCAATTGGAAACAGTGTATTTATTGAAGGTGGGAATAAAGGGATTATAATATATCACTATGCAAATTATGAGTACAAAATATATGATAGAAATTGCAGTTACGAACCATCTTTAGGCTGTTCATTTGTAGATTCAATTCAATCTACTATAGCTTTTTGCGGATGCTGTTCTTCAGCCTTTTTGTTAGATCAAGATGGAAGCGCTGCTAATAGACCAGCGCTACTCCCCTTAAAACAATACAACTATGTATTAAACAATAGTTTGCTGCGAATATTTAATTAATACCTGTAATATTCTGGCTTGTAAGGACCTTCAACTTTCACCCCAATATAGTCAGCCTGATCTTTTCGTAACTCCTCTAATTCTACACCAATTTTAGACAAATGCAGTCTAGCAACTTTTTCATCAAGATGTTTCGGTAGCATATATACCTTATTTTCGTATTTATCAGTATTTTGCCAAAGCTCTAACTGAGCTAAAACTTGATTAGTAAATGAATTTGACATTACAAATGAAGGATGTCCAGTTGCGCAACCTAAATTAACTAACCTACCTTCTGCTAATAAAATAATATCTTTATTGTTAACAGTATACATATCCACTTGAGGTTTTATAGTGTTTTTAGTGTGACCCCAATTATCATTTAGCCATGCAACATCAATTTCATTATCAAAATGACCGATATTACATACTATTACTTTATCTTTCATAGCTTCAAAATGATGACCTTGAATAATATCTTTATTTCCAGTAGTAGTAACCACAATATCTACATCACCAACAACATTCTCCATTTTTTTAACAGCAAAACCATCCATTGCAGCCTGAAGTGCACAAATAGGATCAATTTCAGTAACAATAACCCTAGCTCCAGCACCTCTTAGCGAAGCAGCTGAACCTTTACCAACATCACCATAACCAGCAACAACAGCTACCTTTCCAGCCATCATAATATCAGTAGCTCTTCTAATTGCATCTACTAAAGATTCTTTACAACCATATTTATTGTCAAACTTAGATTTTGTTACAGAGTCATTAATATTAATAGCAGGAAGTGTTAATGTTCCATTATCCATTCTCTCATATAATCTATGAACTCCAGTTGTAGTTTCTTCAGACAAACCTTTTATTTCATCACAAAATTGAGGGAATCTATCTAAAACCATATTAGTAAGATCTCCACCATCATCAAGTATCATATTCAAAGGTTTCTTATCTCCAAAGGCAGTTAAAGTTTGCTCTATACACCAATCAAACTCCTCTTCATTCATACCTTTCCATGCAAATACAGGTACTCCAGAAGCAGCAATAGCAGCGGCAGCTTGGTCTTGTGTTGAAAATATATTACATGAAGACCAACTAACTTCTGCACCTAAATGAACTAACGTTTCAATTAATACAGCAGTTTGGATTGTCATATGTAAACATCCTGCAATACGCGCTCCCGACAAAGGTTTCGAATCACCAAACTCTTCTCTAATTGACATTAATCCAGGCATCTCAGCCTCAGCTAAAATAATCTCTTTTCTGCCCCACTCAGCTAATCCTATATCTTTTACTTTATAATTCATTATAATGACTTTTTAATTTTGGTCTGCAAATATACTAATATTATTAAATTTGTTTTATGGCTTTACTAACTTTAAAAAAGGAAGAAAACACTTCAATTGCTGTTTGGCAAATAACCGAATCTATAGATGATTTTAAAAATAGCATCTATTATAAAAATATTCAGAATTTTAAAAGTAAAAAAAGACAATTAGAATTTCTCTGCACAAGGTTACTTCTTGAAGAAATTAACAAAGATTTAAGAATTTCCTATAATACATTTGGAGCACCTGAAATCAATAACGGCCAATTTATCTCAATATCGCATTCAGATAAATTAATTGCAATTATTGTTAGCGATAAAAAAGTAGGTATTGACATAGAAAAAATATCAAATAAGGCTTATAAAGTAATGTCAAAATTCCTTTCCTTAAATGATAAAATACAATCCAACGATAATGAAACAACTCTTTCGTGGTGTGCGAAAGAAACAATATTTAAATGGTACCAAAAAGGAAATATTAGTTTTAAAAATGATATTACAATTAAATCAATAAAACACTCGCCAGTTAATAATATACACATTGAATTTATGCAAAATCTATTTATTTTAAAATTTCTAAAAATAAATAATCACTTTTTAGTGTATGTTTGCAAATAGAATTTTTACAAATGAGCATCTACGACAACATATTAAAAAGCAAAAAAGAAGGAAAAAAAATATTTGCAATTCTAATTGATCCTGACAAGCAAAATAATGAGGAGCTTCTAGAAACTGTTGATATTGCTAATAATTCAAATGTAGATTATTTTTTTGTTGGCGGAAGTCTATTAATAAATAACTCTTTAGAACAAAGCATACTAACAATTAAGTCAAATAGCTCTATACCTTTGGTATTATTTCCAGGAAATGCTATGCAAGTTAGCGAGAATGCTGATGCAATATTGTTTTTATCATTAATTTCTGGCAGAAATCCAGAAATGCTAATTGGACAGCAAGTAATTACAGCTCCCTTGTTAAAACAAACTGATCTTGAAGTTTTATCTACAGGATACATGCTAATTGATAGCGGAAAACCAACAACAGTGTCTTATATGAGCAATACGACACCTATACCATATGAAAAAAACTATGTAGCTGCCTGTACAGCAATGGCTGGCGAAATGTTGGGGTTAAAATTAATCTTTATGGACGGAGGAAGTGGAGCAAAAACACCTATCTCATCTCAAATGATTAAGTCAGTTAGTGATAATGTTGATGTTCCATTAATTATTGGCGGAGGAATTTGTTCAGCATCCAAAGCTCTTGAAAACTGTCAAGCTGGAGCTGACATAATAGTAGTTGGTAATGCTATTGAAAAAGAAAATGGCTTGATTAAAGAAATATCAGAAGCTATTCATTCTATATAAAGATGAAGTGCTCTGTGGAAATATCCATGTATCCTCTTTATAAAAATTACAAACCATTAATTATTGATTTTATAAAGAAGCTACGATCGTATCCTCAAATTAAAATTAAAACTAACGGCATGAGCACACAATTATTTGGCAACTATGAGTCAGTAATGAGTATCCTAAATACCGAAATAGGCATCGCATTTAAAGATAATAAATCAATAGTCTTTAATATAAAAATAGTCAATTCAGATTTACAAGAAGTTCCTAATTTCTAAACTAAATGCTAGATATTTTTCAGACATTATATTCTTTAGAAATTAATTTAAGCCTAATCGAAACAGTAGCTGTTTTTTTTAGCATAATTTATGTTGTATTAGCGGCTAAAGAAAGTATTTGGTGCTGGGCAGCTGCGTTAATTAGCGTGAGTATATATATTTATATATGCTTTCAAGCACAATTGTATGCCGAAACAGGATTACAAGTTTTTTATTTCATAATGGCTATATATGGGTATTTTTCATGGAAAAAAAATAACAGCTTATTAAAAATAAATGAATTAGCTATTAGCAATCATATCTTAATAATGATTTTAGGATCACTTTTAACATTCATTCTTGGATTTTACCTGTCAGCATATACAGATGCGCAGCTTCCTATTGTAGATTCATTTACAACAGTTTTTAGCGTTATAGCTACATATATGGTAGTAAAAAAAATACTTTCCAATTGGCTGTATTTTATAATAATAGATGCTGTGTCAATTTATCTATATTTTAGCAGAGATCTTCATATGACTGCATTACTCTTTAGTATTTATACTATAATTGCTATAATAGGATACTGGAAATGGAGTAAGTTGATTACTGATAATGAATAAAATTATTATCACAGGGCCTGAATCTAGTGGAAAAACTACTTTAAGTAATGATCTAAAAAAACATTTTAACACACATTTAGTAAATGAATATGCTAGAGAGTATATTGAAAAATTAAATTCAAAATATAATTATAAAGATTTATTAAAAATTGCTAAACAGCAGTTAAAGAACGAGGTAGAAATCCAATTAAAAAAACCTCTTATTTGTGATACTGATTTAATAACAATAAAAATTTGGTCAGAATACAAA
>MDSY01106197.1_pt1 | contig 16774 bp, 12 predicted proteins | sample 811131 | NCBI WGS metagenome assembly MDSY01 (sample SAMN05326643, study PRJNA326480) | marine metagenome | isolation source: seawater | place: Atlantic Ocean: South West | collected 2010
TCGGCCAGATGACATATGGAGAATTTAATTTTATGATGTAATACATTTTTCAGAAGTATAATTTGATTCTAGTAGAAACGAGTTGAATAATATTAACAACATAAACGAGTTGTATGATAGGACCCCTACATTTCCTCTGGAGGATATATTATTGGGTAGGTGACGAAGTAAGGGTTGATGTGCTCCTCACCTGTACGAAGTAAGACCCATTGTTGTTTTTCGCGTCTAGTCTATAACCATCGCGAGATTCTTTTCAACTACTGATCTTAAAAAAACAGTCCAGTGGAAATACAGGGGTGCGGTATCTTCATTGCATATTGAATAGAGGCGACATCATGGTATTCTACTCTCCAGGCAGAACTACCTCTTATCCAGAGGCGCCTCCAGAAAGTGGAATCAGGTATCATTATCTCGGTGGTGGTGATGAAGTAGGAAATGTTGGCTGTGTTTTCGAAGATAAAAATGGAACAAGAATGCTTCTAGATTATGGTTTAGCACCAACCAACCCTCCTAAATATCCTAGAGAAGCGCCTCTTGTAAAAGACGCAGTAATTACTCACTCTCATATTGATCATTTAGGAATGGCCCCTTGGTTATGCTCTAATCATCGCACAAGGTTACACGGAACTGCATTAACAGCTAAAATAAGCCACATGATGTGGAATGATTGTTACAAAGTTAGCAGAATTGAAGGATATCCTTTAGCATGGGATAAAAGAGATATCGATGAAGCAGTATCTTCTTGGAGGACACATGGTTTTGGAGAAACCTGGGAAAATGATTCTTGGAAATTAAAATTAACAAAAGCAGGACATATCCCTGGAGCTGCAATGTTAAATGTCGAAACCGATACACAAAAATTATTGTTCACTGGAGATTTTGATACTAGAGATTCACCACTAACTTCTGGAGCTAAACCTGAAAAATGTGACACGTTGTTCGTTGAAGGAACTTATGGGGGGAGGGATCATCCACCAAAAGAGGAAACTATTGAAAAATTTATCGAAAGGATTGTCGAAGTTAATGAAAGGGGTGGAACAGTATTAATTCCAGCCTTCGCTAATGGAAGAACTCAAGATATGGTAATGACCCTACACAAACATCTTCCTGAATTGGATGTTCATGTTGATGGTATGGGTAAACACGTTGCTAAATTGCAAATGGAGCACCCCGAAGCACTACGAGACCCTCAGGCTTTGAGAGATGCCTGGAAGTGGTGTAAGAGAGTCTCGTCTAAGTCAGACAAAAAAAGGGCACTAGAAGCAGACTGTATTGTTTCAACATCGGGTATGTTAGAGGGTGGCCCCTCTATCTGGTATCTTAACAGATTACGCGAAGATTCCAAAAATGCAATTTTACTAACTGGTTATCAAGCAAAAGGATCTGGTGGAAGAATGCTACTGGACGAAGGTCAAGTTCCAATATGGGATAAGAGAACACCAATAGGGCTTGAAGTTAGTCAATTCTCTTTCTCTACACATGCTGGGCATTCACAAATAGTTGAATTCGCAAAGCAATGCGAAGCCGAAACAGTTGTTGTATACCATACAGATGCAACACATGCACGCCCCCCACTAGTCGAAGAATTAGAATCGAATGGTCACATTGTCCATACACCAATAAATGGCAAATCAGTCATTATTTCTTGATAATTGTAGCCGAAGTCATTGAATATAGTGACATACAGCGCTAATCATGGCAACCAAGGCTCCACCCGGCAAACGCCGCAAGAAGAGAAAGTTGAGACTTTCTCTTAAGAGCAATAAACTAAAGAAAACAGATTCATATTCTGACCAAGTTGGTTGGTCTACAGATGTTGGAAGAACACTAACAGAAGCAGCCAAACCAAAAGGTCCAGAAACTATCAAACACCAATGTGAGATGTGTGGAACTATAATGCAAGTTCAAAAACCAAAAAAAGCACTTTACACCATAACATGTCCACATTGTGAACATCAACAATCATTCAAATGATTCTTTCTAGAATCAGAATAACTCAGAAATACGCTTAACCGCGGCTAATAATAATACAGATACGAGTAGAATACGTACGGTTTTTTGCGAGAAAACCTCAGCGCCAAACTTCGATCCAATTATTCCACCAACAACAACAACGATACCGAATGGGAGCAATACATCCCAATCTAAAACCATCTGGCCAGATATTGAGTTCCCGATTAATCCAGATGCAGAATTAACCCAGATAAAAGCGGCAGCCACCCCTGCTGTTGTTTTTGCATCACCCCATCTGAATAAGAGAATAATAGGTGAGAGGAATATTCCACCACCCACACCAACAATTCCACTAATGAATCCAATAATTATGCCCAATACTGCCGATATATGTGGTGGTGGTGGATTGACAAAGGTACCTTGTGATGAGTTATCTTTCAGAGTTAATAATCTCCAAGCAGCAAAAATCAAAGTTAGAGACAGTAAGGTATCATAAATCTCGTGATCAACCTTTAGATAACCACCAATCATAGCGGCTGGGATACTAGCAACAATGAACGGAAATGTCAATCTCCAGCTAAAGAAACCAGCTCTTCGATATGCCAAAAAAGCAATACCTGCAACGATTAGGTTCAAACTCCATGCATGTTGTTTTAGCCAAACAGAATCCTGTGAGGCATACACTGTTAGCGATAAAACAGCCAGGTATCCCGAGGCCCCCCCATGACCTACACTAGCATACAAAACCGCGATAATGAAAATCGCCAGTAGAATAGTTACTTCCACAACCCTTCCGACAAAGACTGGCAAAATTACCTTAACTGCCGCGGAGTAATCAAATCCTATCGCTGGTTGGAAGTATTGTGTCGGAGCGCTGCCTTTAATTTTAAACAGGTAGGCAAGTGTTTTTTCACATTATTATTGATCAATACTTCAACAGGTGAAGGGCATGGAACTAATCGTAATGATTGCAACAATTCTATTTCTAATAGTTGCACTTGCTTTCAGCCCACTTGGCTTAGGGGGTGGCATTCTTTACGTTCCTATTTTTCATTACATTCTAGAATGGGGGTTCCAAGAATCACTAATAGGTTCACTAGCTCTCGTTCTAATGGTAACAATTGGTAGTGGTTTCGCTCATTCAAAATCAGGACACGCAAATCACACAATAGCGAACTCTGGGAGAGTTACTGCGATTCCATCGGCTATAATTGGGACAATTCTTTCGGTATTGATCATCGACTTTATCGACGTAGCAGTCATAAAACTCTTAGCGGTAATTATATTATTATTTGTTCTCAATTTAACAGTAAAGAAAATTAAAAACACCGGAGACGAAGAAGAAGAGGTAGTAGAAAGTACTCCTGAATTAATTAGGAATTACCAATATGGAACTGCTTTTGCTGGACTTTCATCTGGGTTACTAGGTATTGGTGGGGGTGCCATATTGGTGACATTGAATAGAAATATATTCAAAATGGATAGTAAAAACTCTTCAGGAACTAGTTATTTGGTGGCATCAACAATCGTTCCAGTCGCGCTCCTTAGCCACTTGGTATTAGGTGGGGTAATATCTGACATAATCAGCGATATTGGTTGGCTTCCTATACTAATACTACCAGTTTTGGTAGCGATATCCTCATTTTTTGGAGCTAAACTTGCAATAAAGAAAATGCCTAAAAAACTCGTTACAAATATGTTTTTAGGGGCCGTATTACTGGGTATTATGCGATATTCATACGATTTAACCCAACATGCATACACATTACTAACATAAACGAAACGGACTACTGAGGTTATATTATGGCAGAAACACCTTACTTTGTTAAAGTAGAAGAGGCTCTTAATATCAGTTTTAACACAAAAATCAATTCAGACATCGAAATCGTTAGTTTAGACGAAGCGCATCAACGTATTTTGGCTAATGACCTCGAATCCTTAGTAAATGATCCACCTTTTGACAATTCCTCTATGGATGGGTTCGCAATGCGCCATGAAGACACCATAAATCCCCCAAAAACTCTCAAATTAATCGGAACAATCCAAGCTTCCGGCCAAGAAGACAGTATTTTGGTTGGTCCAGGCCAAGCGGTACGAATAATGACTGGTGCCCCAATTCCAAAAGGCGCAGACTCTATTCTCCAAGTTGAATTAACATCTAGCGATGATACTTCTGTAACTTTACTCAAAGAGGGGATGAAGAATTTTATCAGGAGGGAGGGTGAGAATTTAGTGAAAGGTGAAATTGCTCTGAAAGCAGGTACTTTCCTAACACCTTCTAAAATCGGCCTATGTGCAACGATGGGCCACAATTCACTCGCTGTACTAAAACGTCTCAAAATAGCAATAATTTCAACGGGCGATGAATTAAAGCAGCCCGGAGATAAACTTGAACGTGGGGAAATATACGAATCTAACTCATTTGGTTTAGCAGGATTAGTGAAGTGGTTAGGCCACCAGCCAGTAAGAATGCATAGTGTAGGTGACGATTTAGCTTCCCTACGTACAACCCTCGATCAAGCATCAAAAGAATGCGACCTCATCCTAACTAGCGGTGGAGTCTCTATGGGTGAGTGGGATTTTGTGAGGAAAATCATGGAAGACGAGGGCGATATTCACTTTTGGAGAGTAAAATTACGACCAGGCTCGCCTCCATTGTTTGGATTATGGAAGGACACTCCGATTTTTGGGTTACCTGGTAACCCAGTTAGTTCACACGTTGTCTTCAGGGTTCTAGTTGGGCCATGGATTAGGAATGCTACATCTGCAAGCGGTCCAATCGAAGCCCGAGCATTTGCCAAGCTTGCTAGTAAAGTAAAGCCGACAAAGGATAGTCTAACTCTGAGGAGAGTCACCATCGAAGTTACTGATGAAGGTCTCGTTGCTCATCAAAATATTCACCAAGGTTCAGGTAACCTTGCGAGTATAGCGTTTAGTGAAGGCATGGCTATACTAAGACCAAGTCGCGAATATTCTATTGGCGATACTGTAGAGGTAATGATACTTTGAGGGATTGCTATGAAATTTGAACAGGATATAGAATTGATAGAAGCACTAGCTGCATATTTTCCCCAATCAAAAAGAAATACCCTGAGAAAGATGCTTACTGGGGGCAGGGCCTTAGTCGATGGAAAGGTAGTACACAAAGCCAAACACATTGTTGAATCAGGTTCTGTTGTTACTATTGCAGACAAAGAAGAGGCAGCAATAACTTCGCCTCCACCTGTTCCTAAAAAACCACATCCACGTATCAAAATATTATTTGAAGACGAGGACATCCTCGTAGTGAATAAGCAAGCAGGGTTGCTATCGGTAGCAACCGATAAGATGGAGCCAGATACACTTCATTCAAGGGTTGTAGATTATCTTCAAAGTGAAAACGAAAAGGGCTGGGCATTTATTGTTCATAGATTAGATCGTGAAACTTCTGGTGTCATGATTTTTGCAAAGCACAAACGGCACAAGGAGTATCTTCAGGCTCAATTTGCAGATAGATCGGCCCACAGAGTTTACCATGCATTAGTCGAAGGAAAGCCAGACATCGATAATGGAACAATTCATGAGTGGCTTTTGGAAGATAAATTCTTACGAGTAAAGGCAGTAAACAAAAGAAACCCTAAGGCAAAAGAGGCGATTACTCATTGGAGTTTAGAGGATACTGATGAGATTGCCAGCCTCCTAATGCTAACAATCCAAACCGGTCGCAGGCATCAGATTAGAGTCGGATTAGCAAATATGGGCCTACCAGTTGTGGGCGACGAGCAGCACGGGGCAGAAGGAAACCCAATCGGTCGAATCGCTCTCCACGCCACTGCTCTCGAACTACTCCATCCCGAAAGCGAAGACCCAGTTCGCTTCGAGGCGGTAATCCCATTCGGTCCTGAGCGACAAGCAAGGTCTCAAGAACCCTTGGCGCGCCAAGAAGAATAATGGCGAAGCCTGGCGACGACGGTTGGATTGAAGTTCGTGGAGCACGAACCCACAATCTAAAGGAAGTTGACGTGAAATTACCACGCGGACAATTCGTTGTTATCTCTGGAGTATCGGGATCTGGAAAATCATCCTTGGCATTCGACACGTTGTATGCTGAAGGCCAGAGGAGATATGTGGAAAGTTTATCTTCATATGCTAGACAATTCATCGGACAAATGAAAAAAGCCGACTGCGATGCTATCGAAGGACTATCCCCTGCAATTTCAATCGACCAAAAGCAAGGAAGTCACAACCCACGTTCAACAGTAGCCACGGTAACAGAAATAATGGACTATCTCCGACTGATGTGGGCCAGAATAGGAAAACCTCACTGTCCAACATGTGGAATCGAAGTAGCTCGTAGAACAGTTCAGGAAATTGTAGACGACATCACTTGGAATATGGAAGGGCATGCAGTATCGGTATGGAGTCCCGCAATCAGAAATAGAAAAGGAACCCACGTGGACTTATTCCGCCACCTTGTTGAACAGGGATGGACAGAAGGAAAAATCAACGGTAGAGAAGCATCCTTCGAAAAAGACCACGCTCTTGACAAAAATCTTAGACACGATATAGACGTTAGAATAGATCGCCTGAAGTGTACTAAGGACAGACGTCAAAGATTGACTGAAGCTGTAGAATCGGCTCTCAGAATCGGCGGGGGAACTGTTGCGATTGAGAGTATCAAGGCCCCCGAAGACGGTTATGAATTGAGCGAAGGCTCGAAGTCAGAACAAACAATAGTAGGGGAGACTATGGTGTGGTCTGAAGAATTCGCTTGCCCTCAACACGGCGCCTTCATGCCCGAAATGAGCCCGCGTATATTTTCATTCAACTCCCCATTAGGAGCCTGCCCTTCTTGTCAAGGTCTTGGAATTCAACGAAGGTTTAGCACTGACTTATTGGTAAACCGCAGGGCCACCATTTCAGAAGGATGCATCATACCATGGCGCCAATCTATGTCCCCTCATTGGTACCGTAAGTTGATGGAACAGACAGCACAACATTACGGAATACCAACAAACATTCCGTTTTCAGATTTAGATGAAGATTCTAAAGACATTCTAATGAACGGTTCAGGATCAACGATTATCCACTTTGAATTCCGTTCAGAAACAGGCTCTCAGTACAACTACAACAAGCCATGGGAGGGCGTCTTTGGAAGATTACAGAAGACGTATACAGAAACGACATCGGATCGAACAAGAAGCCGATTGATTGCTTGTATGAATGATGAAGACTGCCCAACATGTAACGGAGAAAAACTCAATGCAGCCGCTAGGCAGGTAACGGTTGCAGGAAAACGATTACCTGAAATCGGAGCATCAAGCGTCCACGAAGCATTAGGAATTGTCCACTCAATGCAAGGCAAAGGGAATACTGCTGAAACACTTGACGATAGAAGTTCATTCATCGGACGAGACATACTCAAAGAAATAGAAGGCAGGCTTGGATTCCTAAATGATGTAGGACTTGACTACCTAACCCTGGACCGTAGAGCAAACACTCTCTCTGGAGGGGAGAGCCAGAGAATTAGATTAGCAACCCAAATTGGTAGCCGTTTAACAGGCGTAATGTACGTGCTTGACGAGCCATCAATAGGTCTTCATCAAAGAGATAATGAGAGACTATTGGCAACCCTCAGAGAACTTTCAGATTTAGGTAATACTCTGCTAGTTGTTGAACACGATGAAGAGACTCTTCGCCAAGCAGACTGGCTTTGTGACCTTGGACCGGGAGCGGGCTTAGAAGGAGGTCAAATTGTAGCAAATGGGCCACCAAAGGTCGCTATGAAGTCCAAAGAATCTATCACAGGTGCTTATCTTTCCGGCAAGAGAAGTATTCCAGTACCGGATGAAAGAACACCGGCTAAAAAGGGACATCTGAAGGTGATTGGCGCTAGGCAAAACAACCTACAGAACATCGACGTTGCATTCCCACTAGGGTGTTTAACGGCAGTTACTGGCGTCTCTGGTTCTGGCAAATCATCCTTAGTTTCTAGCATTCTAGCTCCTGTATTGCAACGCCACATTAACGGTTCAGACGCTCAACCGGGCATTCATGATGAAATTAAAGGAATCGAAAACGTCGATAAAGTGATTGTGATCGATCAATCTCCAATTGGCCGAACACCTCGTTCAAACCCAGCAACATACACCAAAGCATTCGACGATATCCGTAAGTTATTTTCAGAAACTAACCTATCTAAAGAAAGGGGATACACACCAGGTCATTTTTCCTTCAATGTAAAAGGTGGTAGATGCGAGGCATGTCGTGGAGGGGGCTCGATTAAATTAGAGATGAACTTCCTACCAGATGTTTGGATAACTTGTGATATTTGCCAGGGTAAGAGGTACACGCGAGAGACGTTAGAAGTTAATTGGAAGGGTAAAAATATTCACGATATATTAGAAATGCCAGTTAGTGAGGCCGTAGAATTCTTTGCAAATCACAGAAAATTACATCGAACACTTTCGACAATTAATGACGTTGGACTAGGATATATTCGCTTGGGACAACCAGCAACCACTCTTTCCGGCGGAGAAGCCCAACGAGTAAAACTGGCTAGTGAGTTACGAAGGCCACCTCACAAGCATACAATGTACATCCTAGATGAGCCGACTACAGGTCTATCATTTTCTGACGTTCAACAACTAATCGATGTACTACTAAGGCTGAGAACAACTGGCCATTCAATTATCGTAATCGAGCACCATCTGGATGTAATTAAATCAGCAGATTGGGTTGTAGACCTCGGCCCGGAGGGCGGAGACAGGGGTGGCAAAATCGTCGCTATAGGAACTCCAGAAGATGTTGCTAAAGTAAAGAAAAGTTTCACCGGTCAATTCTTGAAAGAAATGCTGTAATTTAGAAAAAAACCTCTACATTCTCTATCTTTTCTCAAGGGCAGTATTCATGGACGTTAGTCACTGCCGACCGACTGCCCCCTAAGGGGGCAGGTGTACCAAGTGTCCTCAAACGTCGTTAGAGTCGAGACCACTCCCAAACTTGGCGAAAGCATGAAAGATGTCCGTGGAGACTCTGTAAAGAGGCAACTGGCAGCCGATTATAATATCGACATTTCAACCGTTAGATCAATAGTTGGCTTTCTAATTTCCAGCGATATCGATTCTACACAGATAGGAGAAAGAGTCGACGACGTGTTCGCTGACCCAATTATCGAGGAAAGTTCTACCAACACTCTACATCTGAATAATTCTGAACTATTTCCACAGTCTCCCGACATGGTAATCACGATAGGATTCAAACCAGGAGTTACAGATAATCCTGGTAAAGCAGCACTGGACGGATTCCTAACAATATTCCCTGATGCCGGAGTTGGTGCTAGAGTTTCCACCTACATCACATATGTATTTTCAGGAGTACCCGAAGAAGTTGAGGCTGAATGGCTATCTAAACAACTTCACAACGCGTTGATTGAACAGGCATTATTCTCGGTAAGAGGCGATGACTTCCCACGCATTGAATATTCACCTGTAGAGCCTAGTGATTACGCCTCTCCTGCGACAATCGACCTTGAGATATCGGATGATGAGCTAATGAAACTTTCAGAAGAAGGGCTGTTGGCACTAAACCTAGAGGAAATGCAAACCATTCAGGCGCACTATCGCAACCCAGAAGTTCGTTCTGCAAGAGCGGAACTAGGACTTCCTCAAAACGCCCCTACAGATGTAGAACTAGAGTGCTTAGCCCAAACATGGTCAGAACACTGCAAGCACAAAATATTCGCAGCACACATTCACCACGTAGACACCGAAACCGGTGAAGATACAGAAATTGACTCACTGTTCAAGACCCACATCATGAACCCTACACTTGAGATGAAAGATGAAGTAGACTGGTTGCTATCAGTTTTCCATGATAATTCAGGAGTAATTGCTTGGAATGACGATTGGTCGATTTGCATGAAAGCAGAGACTCACAATTCTCCAAGTGCTCTTGACCCGTATGGCGGTGCTATGACTGGAATTGTAGGTGTTAACAGAGACATCTTGGGGACGGGACTTGGCGCAAGGCCTATCGCAAATACAGACGTATTCTGCTTTGGCCCTCCAGATTGGGAAGGGGACTTACCAGAGAATCTATTCCATCCCTCTCGTGTATTGAGAGGAGTACACGCAGGCGTTAGAGTAGGGGGCAACGAGAGTGGGATACCTACGGTTAACGGAGCGATAGTTTTCGATGATCGCTACATCGGTAAACCATTGGTTTACTGTGGGACAATTGGAATGATGCCAAGGCGTCTAAAGGACGGTAGAGAGTCTCATGAAAAGAATCCACTACCGGGAGATAGAGTATACATGGTTGGAGGGCGAGTTGGATATGACGGAATCCACGGAGCCACCTTTTCTTCTCTCGAGTTGACCGAAGAATCACCCTCAAGTGCTGTTCAAATCGGCGATCCTATTACTCAGAAAAAGATGGTTGACATGATTTTGGAAGCCAGAGATGCTTGCCTAATCACTTGTATTACCGATAACGGAGCAGGAGGGCTATCTTCTAGTATTGGGGAAATGGCAGAATATACCAATGGTTGCAAAATAGACCTTGGGAAGGTCCCATTGAAGCAAGAAGGACTTTCATCTTGGGAAATTTTGGTATCTGAATCTCAAGAAAGAATGACGGTGGCGGTAAAAGAGTCAGATGTTCCTGCTTTCGAAGCCTTGGCTGATTTACATGAAGTCGAGGCAACTTGGGTTGCGGACTTTACCAACACTGGCCTTTTCCACGTAGTCCATAATGAAGACACCGTGGCATCTTTACCTATTGAGTTCCTTCATGATGGAGTACCCCAACTCCGCCTTGAAAGCGAATGGAAAAAACCCGTACATCCACTATTTACCCCTCCGGAAGGAGCAAACCATACACCAATACTTCTCGAGATGCTTTCACGCCCAAATATTGCATCTAAAGAAACATGGGTTCGCCAATATGACCACGAAGTCATTGCGCAAACCGCAATCAAACCATTCGTTGGAGTTGAAAGAGATGGACCGGGTGATGCAGGGCTGTTAGCTCCTATTCATGGCTCAACACTGGGACTTGTAGTATCCAATGGGATTTCTCCTCGTTACAGTGATATCGATGCCGGAGCAATGGCGGCAGCGGCGGTTGACGAGGCTGTTAGAAACGCAGTATGTACCGGTGTAGACCTAACTAAAATCGCAGGACTTGACAACTTTTGTTGGCCAGATCCAATAGAGAGTGTTAAAACTCCAGACGGACGATTCAAACTCGCTCAGTTAGTTAGGGCTAATCGTGAATTGGAAAGAATATGCAGGGCTTATTTCGTACCATGTATATCAGGTAAAGATTCAATGAAGAATGATTACGGAAGCGGAGAAAAGAAGATATCCATCCCGCCGACTCTTCTCTTTTCTTTGTTCGGAAACCATCCGGATGTTCGCTATACAACAACCTCTGACCTAAAGCCGGGTGAGAGTTTGTACTTAGTTGGTGAATCAAAGCAAGAACTTGGCGCAAGCGAACTTGCATTCATGTTCAAAGAATCAGGAAAAGCGGATGGAATTGGAGGGGAAGTTCCCCAATTAGCCGAACCCGAGAAAAATCTAGCATCCTACAAAGCACTAACCAAAGCAATCCAATCTGGTATTGTACGTACTGCACATGATTGTAGCGAAGGCGGCGTTGCTGTAGCAGTTGCAGAGATGTGTATTGGTGGAAGGTGTGGTGCAGCAATCGATGTTGATGGGCCTGGAGATGCTGACCTTTGGGGCCGGCTATGGGGAGAATCCCTTGGAAGAATTATTGTTGGCGTTAAGCAACAAAATCGCGCCGAATTCATAAATGTCATGAAAGGAAATTCACTAACATATCTAGGGGAGACAATCGATGGAGACACCCTCGGCATTTGGGATGGAGACGAACTAATTATTGAAGCAAAAGTCGATGAAATGGTTAGCGCTTGGAAAGGTAGTTTGGATATGACAGGGGGTGACCAGTGATGGTTGACACACCCAAAGTTGCAGTTTTATTCGGATTTGGAATTAATTGTGACAGAGAAACAGCAGCAGTTTTCGAATTAGCAGGCGCAGTTAGCGAAAGAGTCCATGTAAATCACTTCGTCAACGGCGAAAAAGATCTTTCACAATACCACATCTTAGCAGTTCCGGGCGGGTTTTCTTTTGGAGACCACCTCGGCTCAGGAAGGCTCTTAGGAAATCGAATGCGCTTCGCTATGCGTGAGCAGCTAGCAGCGTTTGTAGCGGCAGGGAAACCAATAATTGGCATATGTAATGGATTCCAAGTCTTGGTAAAAACTGGATTACTTCCTGGAAAAGAGGTCCCAGACTTTGAGCAAAGAGCAAGTCTTACTTTGAATAATAGTGGACGCTATGAAGATAGATGGGTTACTTTAGAATTCGACCCTGAAAGCCCATGTATTTGGACTAAAGGAATTACCAGAATTGAATGCCCTGTTAGACACGGCGAGGGAAGGTACGTCATGCCAGCATCTAGCGATTTAGACGAACTTGATGCAAATAACCAGATTGTCACAAGGTATGTTGACCCATCTACAGAAGTAGGTCAAGGAATTACTGATGAAACATTACCATTCCCACTTTGCCCCAATGGAAGCATTCGCAACATTGCAGGAATTTGTGATCCAACAGGACTAGTGTTTGGACTAATGCCACATCCAGAAGCCGCATATGCTACCTTCTTACATCCTGAGCATACACGCAGTGATGTTAACGAAGAAATATTAGCAGAAGGTATGCAAATATTCCGTAATGCTGTACAATATGTCCAAGCAAACCTTTGAGAAAGAACCCCTCGTCACTAAAGCATGGCGAGTGAAAAATTGTACATGGAGAGCATCGATGCATGCTATCTCAAAGATTTCAACGCCACCGTTGTTGCATCCGATGAAAATTCAGTAACACTAGACCGCACTCTGTTTTATCCATTAGGCGGTGGACAGAACTGGGATACAGGCACCATTTCTTCAGACAATGGGAAGTTTTCGGTAACCGAAGTACGCGGCAGAGGAGACATTCAGCACTTTGTCGGGGAAGACCACGGCCTTGAAGTTGGAGATGCAATAGAAGGAGAAATCGATTGGAATAGGCGACATGCCCACATGCGTATGCATACTGCACAGCATTTGGTCAGTGGCATTGTCTACGAAATGTATGGCGGGGCCAGAACCGTTGGTAACCAAATCCACTCAGATCGTTCAAGAATCGATTTTAATCCAGTCAAGTTTACTGATGAAATGATTGAAGATTTATTTCACAAGGCTAACGAGGTAGTCGAAAGCAACCTTCCTGTTACAGATTGTATAATGACTCGGGAAATGATCAATTCCATAATGCCACCAGACAGGACAAACATGGACCTACTTCCTATTTCAGTTAAGCAATTACGCATAATAAAAATCGGAGACAATCTAGACCTGTGCCCCTGTGCGGGCACCCACGTTAGAGCATTAGGGGAGATTGGAGAACTCGAATTTTTAGGAAAGAAAAACAAGGGGAAGGGAACAACACGCGTGAAATATACTCTTGAAGGCTGTGAGAGTTGAGGACACAGTATATTCAGTATATGCTTACTGGTAAAGAAATGCAGTAAACGCTTCCTAGTAGACCTATAAGTCTAAATCATCATCTAGTAATTCTGAAACTTCAGATTTCTCATCATGCCAAATCTCACGGTCACGCTTTCTCTGAGCAATTGTGGCGGCTTCAACTACTTTCTTCATTTGCTCAGGGGTTCCGAAAGCAGCCTTCTCACCTTCTATCTTGTCAACCATATCTCGATCTTCTCCAAGGCGGTCTGAACGGTCTACTGCGGCTATAGGTTTACTGGGAATAGTCCGTGCCCCATGCGCCATTTCCTCAGCCTCTAGACTGTCTGCCATTTGTTCCAGTACTTCTTCAGGTGGTAGTTGATCTTTCCAAGGGTTTTGGTTCCCAATCGTTTGTACAATGCTTGTTTTTTCTCGCTTGGCTTGAGCCGCAAATAGTTCACCAATATCTTCACTGGTTGGTAACTCCTTTGTTTCAGCCATTGAGTTTGCAAGTCGCTGCTGCTCCATTAGTACATTTCCATGTACCTCATCGTGGTCATAACGGTTGGGAGATGCTGCCATTGCTAACAAGTCTCTTGCTAATTGGAATAACTCATCTGATTGTGGGGCCTTAGCAATCTGTTCTCTAACTGCTTTATGATGTGAAATACACGACCTACAACGGCCACTGCCTGCGATATCCTTTGCATCACACCGCAGACAACAAGCTTGGAATCCCAAGTCTTTCATCGCTCTGCGAGGCATCGCCATACCACCGGCTAGGCTCAAGAAGACAAGAATCCTTCCGCACGAGGCTTCAAATCCCACGGCGTAAGGAATAGAGCATGGCGAGGGACCCACGAGCCGACATTCTCGAAGACGACCTGTTCCCAAAGCCTACGCGTAAAATCCACCGGGTTCACGCTCAGCAAAGCGGAGATGGCACGATCCACTTCGACTTGAAAAAGGGAATTTTTGGTACAAATAGTCGCCAGCCTACTCAAATTCATAAAGGAAATATCTGGCACTTTTCTAAAGAAGAAAAAGAACACTTGTTATTGGCAACAGCCGCTTTCACAATAGCCCTAGGAATTGCAATGGCGACCGGCATTGGAGGATTACTCTCTGTAGACTTCTCTAATGATTTAGGCATTACAGCCGCTTTATTTTTATTATCTATGCCCGTTATGCTATTCGCTGTTGGTCCTGCGTTTATTCTCCATGAAATCGGACATAAAATTGTAGCAAAGAAGTATGGTTGTTGGGCAGAATTTAGAGCAGATCCATCCGGATTAAAAATGGGAATAATGATTGTGGCATTGACAGGTATACTGTTCATGGCCCCTGGCGCTGTTATGGTTGCAGGACTCGTTACACGCCGACAGAACGGACATATTGCAATAGCCGGCCCTCTAGTCAATTTCACATTATTCGGATTGGGAATAATTTTCGGAGGGGTTGTTCTTGGTATTGCTGGGGCTGAAGGATATGCTACCAATCAACTCGGCTTTATCTCAGACGGCGCTATTAACCTCAAAGCTATGGTTGGCGGAGTTGTCTATTGGTGGATTTTTGCTAATCTCGGCCTTGGACTATTCAATTTGATTCCTTACGGACCGCTCGATGGAGCTAAAGTAAAAGATTGGAATCCAACAGTGTGGTTTTGCACATTTGCAGTCTTCGTATCTTTAGCGGCTCTGTGGATGACAGGAACATTTAGCCCTGTAGGACTAGCAATAAATATTGCAGAACTATTCTGAATCTTCCAAGTACGAATTACGTACTGGGTTTTCATCTAGGTGGAAGAACGAGTATGTTGCCCACCAAGTGATAGTGTCGAGCGCATCTACGAGGTTACTCGTACCACTATGCTCTTCACCGTAATCCTTTCCAGTTGTATCCATCCAATCTTCCATTTCATCAAGAGTGTCACAGGTTTGATGATAACACCAATATCCATCAACCAGACCCCCGAATCCCATGGTTACAGTTCCTAAGTTATCTTGGAATGTAGCATGATCTGAACGGGCAGTGGTGTCTTCGTAAACAATAATTTCAGGCCTATCTTTAGCCAACCAATCATCTACTTTCCAGGTTTCAGTTGCATGGCCTTCTCCAATCAGTGGGGCCATTTGTTCCTCAACCCCTATTGCATCCGAACCAATCCACATAGCTAGATTTACCATTCCTGGCTGATTCATTATATCATGATCAACACTTGGCCCGATATAAACCCGCATTGGCCAAACTTCCTCATCTTTTGGATAACCATCAGGGTCGATGGCAGGGTTGGGATCACAATTTCCTTCGCCGCCTCCATGACCATTACCGCAAGGAGCACCTCCGCCGCCCGGCCAGTTTACTCCAGCCATGTCTAAGTTAACGTAATTGGTAACCTCAACATTGGGATTATCTTCTTTGACCCATTCATCGGTCCAATAATCGCTACCCCTCTTACCGCCTTCTTCTCCAGACCACAGACAGAACACCATTGTGTTACGAGTCTTGTAATTCGCCATCGCTTCTGCTACAGTTAGCACCATACTGGTTCCTGCAGTGTTGTCATATGCACCCACTCTAGTTCCATACGTTCTTCCAAAAATATGCGGGTCAAGTAAAACTGCATTAACCGGAGGCGCAATGTCAAAGTGAGCTCCAAAAACCATCCATTTGTCAGGGTCTACTTCGCCAAACCGATATCCGCATACATTGTACGCTTCTGGATTTTGAGCCCCTGTCTCAGTTGAATCATAAACGAAGCGCTGTGTGATAACTTCTAACCCGAAACTATCTAGCGTCTGTATCAAATATTGTGCAGCATCTTCGTAAGCAGCATTACCTTGTCCTGCCCACCTATCGAGATAACCTATGGCTCCGTCTGCTGCATCAGTAGGATCCGATGATTCATCAGATAGCATCGACAAATAATCATATGTCGTTCTTCCATTTACAACACCAGTAGAATGCCTGCCCCCATCTGCATCTCCGTAAGCAGCAGCCATAGGACGTTCAATAGGAATTGTAACTGCTATCACAGAGCCCCCGTTACTAGTGCTAGGCTCAACAGTATCAATAGTATCACCCGGGGCTCTAACAATTCCTTGATTGTCGTCTCCCTCAGGTCCATCTCGGGTGTACCAGGTTCTCCAAGATTCATCTAGGTCTCTAATAGGCCAGTTTTCCCGACCAATATCGCCAATCATTATCACAGCAGTGTCGGTTCTTGGTGGTGCTAATATTGTTAGTAGTACGGATTCCCCCGCCTCTAAGTCAACAACAGTTGAATTTTGTACA
>MDSY01122370.1_pt1 | contig 16774 bp, 19 predicted proteins | sample 811131 | NCBI WGS metagenome assembly MDSY01 (sample SAMN05326643, study PRJNA326480) | marine metagenome | isolation source: seawater | place: Atlantic Ocean: South West | collected 2010
AAACTGATATCACTAAGAGTAATTTGGTTTATTAAACCCCAGTTGACTCCACCGTCAGTAGTTTTGTATAACTGATAATTATATTTTCCATATCCAACTAACCCTAAACTAGGGTTCATTGGATTGATACTATTATTATAGTTTGAAATTGGATTGTCGTCCTCTTTCTTACAAGAACTAAATATCAGTGGAAGAATAAATAATATGGAAAGTAATTTTCTCATACCACAAACATAATAAATTAAACCGTTATTAATTTCATGAAACTAATCATCGGTTGCATTAAAATTCTTTTTTGTTTAGATATTCATCTCAGGAACAACCCTTTCAATAATTAGGTTTGCTTCAGTTGCATTTTTTATTTCCTCAATACTTACCCCTGGAGCTCTTTCTAAAAGTTTAAAACCCTTATTAGTTACTTCCAAAACAGCTAAGTTAGTTACTACTTTCTTTACGCAATTAACTCCTGTAATAGGTAGGGTGCATTCTTTTAATATTTTACTTTCTCCAGCACGATTAGTGTGCATCATCGCTACAATAATATTTTCTGCTGAAGCCACCAAATCCATAGCCCCACCCATTCCTTTCACCATTTTTCCTGGTATTTTCCAGTTAGCTATATCGCCATTTTCAGATACTTCCATAGCTCCTAAAACCGTAAGCTGGACATGTTGTCCTCTTATCATTGCAAAAGAAGTGGAGGAATCAAAAAGAGCTGCCCCAGGCATGGTGGTAATCGTTTGTTTACCTGCATTGATCATGTCTGGATCTTCATCACCCTCAAAAGGAAAAGGACCCATTCCTAACACTCCATTTTCTGATTGAAATTCAATATCAATTCCCTCAGGAATATAGTTTGCAACCAAGGTTGGAATTCCAATCCCTAAATTTACATACGTATTATGCTCTAATTCTTGAGCAATTCTCTGTGCTATTTGGTTCTTATCTAAAGCCATTATTCTTTGATTCTAACTGTTCTTTGTTCTATTCTTTTCTCATATTTCTCACCCTTAAAAATTCTTTGTACAAAAATTCCAGGTGTGTGAATTTGATTTGGATCTAGCTCTCCTGCCGGAACTAATTCCTCCACCTCAGCAACCGTAATTTTCCCCGCCATTGCCATAAGCGGATTAAAGTTCCTTGCGGTGCCTTTAAAAATTAGGTTCCCTGCAGTGTCACCCTTCCAAGCTTTTACAAAAGCAAAGTCTGCTGTTAGTGCTGTTTCTAAAATATGAGGTTTCCCATTATATTCCCTTACTTCTTTTCCTTTGGATACTTCTGTTCCATAACCTGCAGGAGTAAAAAATGCCGGTATTCCTGAACCCGCTGCCCTACATCTTTCTGCCAAAGAGCCTTGAGGAATTAAATCAACCTCTAATTCACCGCTTAACATTTGTCGTTCGAACTCAGCATTCTCACCTACATAAGAGGAAATCATTTTTTTAATTTGCTTTCTTTGTAATAAAAGTCCCAACCCAAAGTCATCCACTCCAGCATTATTAGAAATACAGGTTAGTCCAAAAATTTCTTTCTTAGAAAGAGATGCAATTGCATTTTCAGGAATTCCTGAAAGCCCAAAACCACCAAACATAAAAGTCATATTACTTTCCACTCCCTCAAGTGCCTTTTCAATATCACCAACTATCTTATTTATCATAAATTAAAATTCTTCATCAAATTCATTATTCCCAATACTATTTGTCGACTCCCCACAATCTATTTTTAAATCCACTGACTTCGGAATATCAAAGTCAATTGGATAAATTCCTGACTCTAAAGTATCAGCATATACCCTCTTCATATATTCTGCAAAAACAGGCAGTGCCATATTAGCTCCTTGTCCATAATGTATAGTTCTAAAGTGAGCTGCCCTGTCCTCACAACCACTCCAAACTCCAGTAACTAAATTAGGAGTTATACCCATAAAATAACCGTCTGACTGGTTTTGGGTCGTTCCTGTTTTACCGCCCATTTCATTTTTAAAACCATATTTAAACCTTAGCCTTACTCCTGTTCCTCTAGTTACTCCTGCTGCTGGACTATACACTCCATCAACTACTCCCTGTAACATTCTGACCATCAAGTCAGCTGTTTCTTTACTCATCGCTTCTTGAGTTTTTGGCACAAAATCCTCCAATACAACTCCGTTTTTATCTTCTATTCGAGTAACAAAAATGGGTTCAGTCCATACACCTTTATTTACAAAAGTAGAGTATGCGCCAACCATTTCATAAATCGATAAATCAAAAGTACCTAAACATAAAGATGGTACCGCCAAAATCTTAGACTGGATTCCTATCTTTTTTGCCAAATCAACAACAGCATGTGGTCCAAATTGTTTCATTATATAAGCCGTAACTGCATTGATAGAATTTGCTAAACCAAACTTTAATGTTAATGACATTTCATCAAACTCATCTCCAGAATTCTTGGGAACCCAATCTTTTTCCAACCCCCATCTTGTTTTATCAAAAACAACCGGGACATTAGACACTTCAGAGCATGGGGTATAGCCCTCCTGAATAGCTAGGGAGTATAAAAAAGGTTTAAATGTAGATCCTACTTGCCGTTTTCCAATCTTAACATGATCGTATTTAAAATGTTTATAATTTATTCCCCCAACATAAGCTTTAACATGTCCTGTTTTTGGATCCATGCTCATCATTCCACTATGAATAAAAAACTTATTATATTTTATAGAATCTCTTGGAGAAAGCAACGTATCTATCTCTCCATCCCATGAAAATAAAGTCATTTTTACTTTCTTTTTGAAAATACTTTTTATTTCATTTTTAGACTTTCCAGCCTTCTTTAATTTTCTATACCTTTCAGAACGCCTCATTCCTTGATCGATAATTTCATCTATTTGATCCCATTCAAAATCATCGGGATAAGGGGCTTTTGTATAACCTTTCCAGTGGTTATTAAAATCTTTTTGCAAAGAAGACATGTGTGAGCGCATACCTTTCTCTGCAAACTGTTGTAAACGAGAATTAATAGTAGTATATACTTTTAAGCCATCTGTGTAAGCATTGTAATTTGTGCCATCTGGCTTAGTATGTGTTGAGCACCATTTCTTTAACTCCCCTCTAAAATATTCTCTAAAATATGGAGCCAAACCGTCATTATGACTTGCTTTTTTAAAATTTAAAGTAATTGGCTGATGAATTAAAGTGTCATATAAAGAATCTGAAATAACCTCATATTTATTCATTTGAGAGAGGACAATATTTCTTCTTGCCTGTGTTAATTCCATTCTTCTATTTGGATTATAGTAAGATGGGTTTTTCAACATCCCAACTAGCATTGCTGACTCTAAAACATTCAAATCAATTGGCGCTTTGTTAAAATAAATTTGTGATGCCGACTTAATTCCTACTGCATTATTCACCCAATCAAAACGATTTAGATACATAGTCAATATCTCATCCTTTGTGTATCGTTTTTCAAGTTTTCCTGATATTACCCATTCCTTTAATTTTTGCATTATCCTATCGATACCAGAGCTAGGCTTTTCGGTAAACAACATTTTAGATAATTGTTGAGTAATGGTGCTCGCTCCTCCCGAACTACTTTTTCCAATTAAAGCTCCATAAATTGCTCTTAATAATGCTCTTCCGTCAATTCCAGAATGACTCCTAAAACGAACATCTTCAGTTGAAATAAATGCGTTAATTAAATTCTCTGGAATCTCATTGTATGATACTCTGCTCCTATTTTCAAAGAAATACTTACCTAAAACTATTCCATCTTCTGAAATAATCTCAGTTGCTAAATTATTCTTTGGATTCTCTAATTGCTCAAATGTAGGTAGGTCGCCAAAAACACCCATAGCGGCCAGATTAACGAGTAGAAACAAGACAAAAAATGGACTTGTAATAATCAACCACAAAAGTATCTTTCTGTATCTACTCATTTTGTTTTTCTATACTTAACCCTAGGGAAAGAACATTATTTAGTGTCTGAATTTTTTCAGCCATTCCATAGCGCATCGCTTGTTCAATTTTAAAAGCGTAACCTCCCTTTTTACTAAATAACTTTTCATTTTGATAATCAAATTCAAACTCTCTTACATCTCCAATACCGGCGCCCAACCACATTCCCTCCTTGTTTGCTAACATCAATTCAACTGTGTCAATCACATCTGTTTCAATAAATAAAAATAAATTCTGAAATTCATATTCAATCGTATGCCTTAACTTAATTTTGATTGTGTTTTTACTAGTTGTATCAGCTATGACAAAATTAAAAAATGCTGCACTATCAGTATTCCACTTCTGATTTTCAAAGCTTTTATATTCTTCAAAAACAACAGAACTATCACATGAAATAAACATAACTATTGTACCAATAAAAGCTAAAGTCCGTATCATATAATTACTAATTAATTGCGATGAGACCCATCACAATTTCCATTTGGATTTTTGGTTTTTCCACAATGACAATTTCCTTTTTTTTTCTTTATAAATTTTGGTTTCTTTTTTTTGTCAAAACGACCAATATTGTCTTGACCCATAGCGTCTTCAAAAGAAACTTCTTTTTGCTCAATTTCAATTACAAAACTTTCAAAGCTTGCAGGTATTTCACCTTTCTTATTCAATGCAATAATTTTATTTACATTCTCTACAGATAGCTCAAGCAAATCACCTGGACTATCCATATTAAAATAAAACAATCTGCCTTTAAACACATCTAATTTTACAAATTTAGCATTTCCTTTTTTTGATTTTAATTTCACTTTTGTACTTGGAAAATCTTTTAGCGCCTCAGTATAGCCATCTAATTCAAAATTCAAACAACACTTTAATCTTCCGCATTGGCCCGAAATTTTTTGAGGATTAATTGATAGTTGTTGATAACGAGCAGCATTAGTTGATACTGAAGGAAAATCAGTCATCCAAGTAGAACAACAAAGCTCTCTACCGCAAGAGCCTATTCCTCCAATTTTTGCAGCTTCTTGCCTAACACCAATTTGGCGCATTTCAACCCTCACACCAAAACTTCTTGAATACGCTCTTATTAACTCTCTAAAGTCTACTCTTTTTTCAGCTGTATAATAAAAAGTTGCTTTCGAATTATCTCCTTGAAACTCAACATCTGTAAGCTTCATTTCTAACCTATACTCTTCAACAATTCGCTTTGCTTTTACTAAAATTCTGTCTTCATTAGATACCGCATCCTTCCATTTTTTCATGTCATTTTCTGACGCTATTCTAAATAGTTTTCTAACAGGTTCCTTTTCAACATCTCTATTTTTTCGCTTTATCTGCAAAGCAACTAACTCCCCCTTCATCGTTACCTTACCAATATCATGCCCTGACTTTTCACCTTGAACAACCACCCAATCACCACTACTTATATCTATTTCTTCTGAATTAACATAGAAATCTTTCCTATCTGCCTTAAACTGTACTTCAACCAAATTACTGTTTTCGTTTTTTGGAGCATCAATTTGATACAACCAGTCAAAAACAGTACTGTTAGCTGAACCTCTGTTTTCGGAAACTTCACATGTACTACAATTACTACAACCCATTTTTTATTTTATTTTATTGCAAACTTACGCTTAAGTCTTAAGAGTTTCACCATTTGAAGTGAAAGCTCAAAAAACAAGATTTTTGCATTTGCATTTCGATTAATTGCCTTAATAGATTCTTCTAGTTTTTCAACTATCATTACACTGTTCTCTTCATGTATGAATAGTGAGAATTTAGTTAAAAAAGCAAATTCATTTTCGTTATTTTTTAGCAGCGTACTACTCCCAAAATTATAAACCAAACACTCTCTAATCATTTTTATAGCGTACGAAAAAAATAGATTTTGATGTTTTCTTCCTTTTGAAGCAAGACTGTCTACCCATTTTGAAATTCCCTGAATATCCATTTTGTAGGCAAGCCGCATCCAAATAGAAAAGTCACTAAAAAAATCTAATTCAACTTCTTTATTCATCAGAATTTGAGTGATTTTCCCTAAATCAGCATTCGTTAAACTTCTAAGCTGCATTGCCTTTTCTAATGACAAATTATGATCAACAAAATGATTAACAATATCTTCATTTGTAAAGTCAGTAATATTAATCGTTTGTAACCTTGAGTTTATAGTAGGCAAAAGCTGGTTTGAATTCTCTGTTATCAATAAAAAGATAGTACCTTTTGGAGGCTCTTCAAATAACTTCAGCAACTTATTTGAAACTTCTAAATTCATTTTTTCAGGCATCCAAATTAATACCACCCTGTATTCTGCCTCGAAATTTTTAAGGATTAGCTTTTTATGAATATTATTAGCCTCATCCTTATAAATTTTACCCTGCTGACCTGTTTTGTTCTCAGTGCCAAATGAGTCAATCCAACCATTTAGCGATCCATAGTAATTATTAGTTATAAAGTCACGCCACTGCACAATAAAATGGTCGCTTATAGGCCTCTGTACTTCTTTAGTTTTTAAGACTGGTATAATTAAATGAAGATCAGGATGTGATAGGCTGTTAAATTTCAAGCAAGAAGAACAGGTTCCACAAGAATCAACTGCATTTCTGCTTAAGCAATTTAAAAATTGAGCATAGGCAAGCGCTAAAGCTAATTTAGCACTTCCACTTTTGCCAGAAAAAAGCTGAGCATGACTAATTCGATTATTCCTAACCGCCTGAATCAGTTGCTTTTTCACCGAGCTATTTCCTATAATCTCTTCAAATAACATTTAAAATTTATTTCTGTCAAATATAAATAATTTGTATTCATTTTTAGTATTTATTTTACTTTTGCATAATGAAAAACATAAGTGACATATCTCTAAAAGGGAAAAAGGTTTTAATTCGAGTTGACTTTAATGTCCCCTTAGACAAAAATTGTAATATTACTGATGACAGTAGGATTAAAGCAGCCCTGCCAACAATTAAAAAAGTAATTACAGATGGAGGGAAAGCAATTATCATGTCTCACCTTGGAAGACCAAAAAATGGTTTTGAAGAAAAATTTTCATTAAAACATGTTGTTAAACATCTTTCTAAACTACTTGGAACTGAAGTTGATTTTAATGTGGATTGTGTTGGTGAAAATGTCTTATCTCATGTGTCTAAAATGAAAAATAGAGGTGTATTAGTACTAGAAAACTTGCGTTTTTACTCACAAGAAAAAGCAGGGGATAATGACTTTGCAAAAAAATTAGCTGATCTTGGTGACGTGTATGTAAATGACGCTTTTGGTTCTGCTCACAGGGCTCACGCCTCTACTTCCATTATTGCTAAGTATTTTCCAAAGAATAAATACTTTGGACTATTACTTTACAATGAAATAAATAGCTTAGAAACCACAATTAAAAACCCAAAAAGACCTTTTACCGCAATTATAGGCGGTGCAAAAATAACAGGTAAAATCGATGTCATTACCACGCTTTTTGACAAAGTTGACAACCTAATTATTGGTGGCGGAATGGCTTATACTTTTGCTAAAGCAATGGGGGGGTGTGTTGGAAATTCACTAGTAGAAGATGACAAAGTAGCTTTGGCAAAAAGATTAATTAATGATGCTAAAGAAAAGGGCGTTCAATTATTATTACCTTCTGATTCGGTAAATGCTAACAAGTTTAACAACAACGCAATCATTCAAAAGTCAGAAATTACAAATATTCCTGTAGGATTTATGGGGTTAGATGTTGGAAGCGATAGTATAAATCGATTTTGTGAGGTAATATTAAATTCAAAAACAATAATTTGGAACGGACCAATGGGTGTTTTTGAAATGGATAATTTTTCAAATGGAACTAAAAAAATTGGAGAGGCAATATGTAAGGCAACTAAAAATGGAGCATTCTCATTGGTGGGTGGAGGAGATTCTGTTGCTGCCGCAAAGCAGTTTGGTTTTGTAGAAAAAATATCCTATATTTCAACAGGCGGCGGAGCAATGTTAGAGTATATTGAAGGCAGACAACTTCCTGGAATAACTGCTATTCAGGATTAATTTTTTCTTTTACTTTTTCAGTTCCCTTGTCAATTTTATTTAAAATAGATTGATGTTTCTTTAACTGTGGAGTTATTATTCTTGTAGCCTCTGTTAGTGGACCAAACAATACAGAATCTTCTTTAGTTTGCTTGTCTACCAGGTTATAATCGGTAATAACAAAGAGTAAAAAACTAAAAATAACGACTACTTTTAAAAAACCAAACACTCCGCCAAAAATTTTGCTAAAAACACCTAATGCTAGTACTTTTGTTAGCTTATCAACAACAATTCCTAACGATTTTATACACAAGACACTTACTAAAAACAAGATCCCAAAAGCCAAAACAGGAACAAATTGCTGATAACCATCTAAAACATCAATAAATTTTGGCTCCAAAAACTCTGAAAAATTAAGAGCAACATATAAGCCTATAAACAAAGCTGATAAAGAAGTTACTTCTTTAACAAGTCCATTAGAAAAGCCTTTTATTAGACCATACAATAAAGAAACAGTTATTATAATATCTAAATAATTCATACTGTAAAGATATTAAAATTTTAACTTTGCATTATGGATGATTTGAATAAAAAATGGGATGCTTTAGTTTTAAAAATAGAGAGACAATTTGAAGATGAGATAAACTTAAAAGCTATACTTTATTTAATCGGAGTGCAAGAATTAAATATGGGCGTGAAGCGATTTGGTCGTGAAGAAAAAGTAGACATCCTACATGTGGCAGTGTGTAAGATACTAACTCCTTTTGGTTTTTATAAGTTCGATAGAGTTGATGAAGATGGGTGGCCACACTGGACTGAATTAAAAGCCTTAAAAAATCTTGATGACGCAAAGCAAGGACTGTTAATGAAGGAGGCTATTATAAAATACTTAGATTAGGTTTATATTACTGAAATTTCAACCAATTTTGTAATTGTTTTTCCTCTGAGTAAACGAATAACACTAACCCCTTCATAATTATCATTCCCAACTGTTATGCTGGCTCTAATATTTAATATTGACTCTAAATCATAATTAAACTGAACCCTACCCTCAGCATCTGTAATCTCATTTTTATATAAATTGGGATTTGGAGTGGCACCAGAAACAGGATTTATATTTAGAGTTGGATATAATTCAACTTTTGCTCCATAAACAACATTTCCACTTGTATCTTTCACAATAATTACAGCTATTGTTTCCTCTTCTTTATTACAAGAAGAAAATACAGTTGTTATTACTAGAGAAAAAACTCCTAATAATATAGTTTTAAAAATTCTATTTAGCATAATTATTGTTTATTTGTAATTCAATTAGCAAATATATATAAATTATTGCAATGTTAGAAAAGGTAAGGGCATTACTAAGAGAGGTTGAAAAATTTATTCCAAAATCAGAGAAAGAAACTGAATATTTTCGACTTAGGTTTTTAGGAAAAAAGGGAGAGATGAATGCTTTATTTGCTGCACTTAAAGAAATCCCTAATGAAGGTAAAAAAGAATTTGGACAAGCAATAAATACATTAAAACAAAATGCTCAAGCTAAGGTTGATGCATTTAAAGGAGTTTTCAACACTGAAAAAGAAAATGAAGAAATTGATTTAAGTCGTCCGGTTTCCCTTGATAATTTAGGTAGTAGACATCCAATTTCTTTAGTGAGAAACCAGATTGCAGATATTTTTAATCGCATTGGATTTACTGTTTCGGAAGGACCAGAAATTGAAGATGATTGGCATAATTTTTCTGCTTTAAATTTACCAGAAGAACATCCCGCAAGAGATATGCAGGACACCTTTTTTATACAAACTGACCCTGATGTTTTATTGCGAACACATACCTCTTCGGTACAGGTAAGATATATGGAGGGTAATAAACCACCAATCCGAACTCTTTCTCCAGGTAGAGTCTATAGAAATGAGGCTGTTTCAGCACGTGCACACTGTATTTTTCATCAAGTGGAGGGGCTTTATATTGATGAAAATGTAAGTTTTGCAGACCTAAAGCAAGCTCTTCTTTATTTTGCAAAAGAAATGTTCGGAGAAAAAACAAAAATAAGACTCAGACCTTCTTACTTTCCATTTACAGAACCTTCTGCTGAGGTTGATGTAAGTTGTAATATTTGTAACAGTAAGGGCTGTAATGTATGTAAATACACGGGCTATTTAGAGATTTTAGGATGCGGAATGGTTGATCCAAATGTTTTGGAAAATTGTGGAATTGATTCTAAAAAATATACAGGATATGCTTTTGGAATGGGAGTAGAAAGAATTGCCATGCTAAAATATGGAGTAAAAGATTTACGTCTTTTCTTTGAAAATGATGTTCGGTTTCTAAAACAATTCTCTTCTTTATAAAAATATAGGCACTGTTAAAAAACAGTTGGTTTTTTTAGAGAGGTTTATTTAAATTTCCAGTTATAAGTATGTAGGTTTTCTACAGAGTGACGCAACAAATCAATTGCTCCTCTTACATCTTCTTTGTGTACCATTTCAATTGATTGGTGTATATGCCTGGTAGGTATAGAAACCGCCCCAGCAATACAGCCTCCAGGGTTCATTCTTTGAATCCCCGACGTATCTGTTCCTCCTGCGGGTAATATCTCTAATTGTGTTTTTAGCTTCTGTTTTTTTGATAGCTCCTTCATGTATTTTACCATTCTATAATCACATACAGTAGAAGAATCCATCACCTTAATACAAGCCCCCTCTCCTAATGCAGAAACTTGTTCTTGTTTTGTGCTTCCAGGCGTATCCCAAGCAATAGTGGTGTCTAAACCAAAGCCAAAATCAGGATTTATATCCATTGAAGAAACGTTAGCACCTCTAATTCCTATTTCTTCTTGAACAGTAAATACGCCATATACATCGTAGGGTGGAGTTTCCTTCATTTCACGAAGCATTTCAATAAGTATAAAAACAGAAACTCTATTATCTAAAGATTTACAATTTATACAATCTCCCATCTCAATCAACTCACTACTTCTAGTAATTGTATCTCCTACAGAAATTATTTTTTCTAATTCTTTTTTAGGTCTTCCCGTGTCGATAAAATAATCTTTAATAGTGGGTACTTTTGCTCTATCATCAGCATTCATTAAATGAATTGGCTTTCCCCCCATTACCCCAATAATATCTTCTTTTCCATGTATGATTACCCTTTGTGCAGTTAGTGTTTTTGGGTCGAAACCACCTAAAGTATGAAAATAAACAAACCCTTTGTCGTCAATATGAGTAACAATAAATCCTATCTCATCCATATGGGCGCCAATCATTACTCGTTTACTTTCTTTTCCCTTTTTAATTGCCACAACATTTCCCATGTTGTCTATTCTTATTTCATCTACTAAAGATTCTACTTCTCTTATTACAATTTTTCTTACTCTTTGTTCGTGTCCCGGCGCTCCAGCAACCTTACAAATTTCTGCTAATAATGTTGTATTTATCATTTTTGGTATTTATTTTACTTTACTTAATTTCATCATGTTTGTCATGCCCTTTTCTTGAGCGGGCATGCTAGCTAAATTTACTACTAAATCACCTTTTTTTAAAAAATTTCCATCTTTTAAAATTTCTTTTGTTTCTTGTATGGTTTGGTCAGTTGTTGTTCCCCTATCATAATAAAAACCTCTAACCCCCCAAACCAAGCTTAGTGTGTTTAAAATCGTATGGTTATTTGTAAAAGCGTAAATAAAAGCACTAGGCCTATAACTGGATGTCCTGATCGTATTAAATCCGGAATACGTAACTGTAATTATTGCTTTTGCTCTCGTATTTTTAGCAATATCAGAAGCGTGAGAACATATTGCATTTGTCAATAACCGCTTATCATTTATAATATCTTTTCTGATTGTATTTTTTGATATACTATGATCACTCCCCTCAACATCTCTAATAATTTTTCTCATAGTATCCACAACCTTTAAAGGGTGTTTCCCAACAGACGTTTCTCCGCTTAACATCAGGGCATCAGCTCCATCAATAACAGAATTTGCCACATCATTTACTTCCGCCCTTGTTGCTGTTGGGGATTCAGTCATGCTTTCTAGCATTTGCGTTGCTATTACAACTGGTTTTGCATGTTTGATGCATTTTTCAACAATCATTTTCTGATAAACAGGAACCTTATGTGAAGGCACCTCAACACCTAAATCCCCTCTTGCAACCATAATCGCGTCAGTTGCATCAATTATTCCGTCAATATCAATTATTGCCTCAGGTTTTTCAATTTTTGCAATTACTTTGTGGGGTGATTTGTTTTTTGCAATTATTCTCTTCAAAATTTTAACATCATTAGCTGAACGTACAAATGACAAACCAACCCATTCTATTTTTTCGGAAAGTATAAAAGTTAAATCTAGCTTGTCTTTTTTTGTTAAACACGGAAGGGAAATTTTAGTATTTGGTAGATTAACCCCTTTTCTTGACTCAAGTAAACCTCCAAAAATTACTTTTAAAACAACCGTATCTATATTGTTTGTGCCTATAACCTCTAATGCTATTTTCCCATCATCTAAAAGAACCTTATCTTTTTTACTAACATCCTTAGCGAAATTAATATAACTAATATAAATAGTGTTTTTCTTTTTTTTTGTGCTAAAAATTAATTCCGCTCCTTTTTTAAGCTTTACTGGTTTTTTTAATAGCCCAACCCTTATTTTAGGACCTTGTAAATCAGCCAAAATAGCAGTATGCATATTAAGCTCTTGGTTTATCTCTTTAACGCTTGAGATTATTTCTTTTGCCTTATTATGTTCAAGATGTGAAAAGTTTAATCGACACACATTTACCCCCCTTTTGATTATCTTCCTCAGCATCGATTTATTTGATGTTGATGGGCCAATGGTTGCTATTATTTTAGTTTTCCTTATCATTAAGTATAAATCTATCTATATGTTTTAAATTTGTTAAATCTAATTCAAATGTTAATAAAATATCTGGAACACTTCTTAATTTACTCATAAACATTGTTTTATCTTGTAACCAATAAACATTCTTAACAATTAAAAAAAAATTAATGCTTTTTTGGTTTGGAATTAAATACCCTTTTTTAGAACGATTAGCTAATAGATCATACTCTGTTCCATCATCTGAAATAAATGTGTATCTTGAAAAAAAGAGATCTTGTTTAATGTTATGATCATTTTTTTTTTTAAAATTTAGCTGCAAAGAGTTATTAATATTCCAACACAATTTATAAGCTTTAATATGACTATTTATTGCCAATACGGCAAAATCAAATTCTTCAGCACAATCTAAAGTAAACCGTGTTTTCATAATTGCTAAAATACACTATTATATGCTTTTTTAGCTGCTTTTTGTTCTGCTTCCTTAATTGAGGATGCCTTTGCTTCTGCTTTTTTAATCTTTTCTATATAAACCGCAACCAAGAATTCTTGCTTATGACTAGGCCCTTCTCTTTTTATAACCTTGTATGTTGATTTAATTTTTAACTTCTGTGATAGCTTTAGTAGTTTACTCTTGTAATCTGTATCTGAAATCTCTTCAATAAATTCAGAACTATAAATATGTTTAGTAATAAAGCGTCCTGCTTGCTCTATTCCTCTGTCAATATAGATAGCCCCAATAATAGATTCAAGTGTATTTCCATAAACACTTTTAGGAACTACTTTAAGATTACTTTTAATATCAGATTCAGATAAAATTTTCCCCCCAACTAAGTTTAAATGTTTTCTTCCAACTATTATTGCTCTTTTTTGCGATAAAAAACCTTCTTCCTGTTTTGGGTTTTCTAAATACAACTGTTTTGAGACAATAAAATCCAAAATGGCATCCCCCAAAAACTCTAATCGTTCATTGTTTTCATTAATACTATAGGATTTGTGTTTTAATGCCTTAAGGTATATATCTTTATTTACAGGATTATATCCTAGTATTTTAAATAAAAAAAACTTGCTTTTATTATAAAAAGGAAGTCTTTCATATATTAATTTAAAAAAATTTATGATGTATATTTTTTAAATAAAACAGAAGCATTATGACCTCCAAATCCAAAGGTGTTGGTTAACGCATAATTAACCTTTCTTTTTTGAGCTTTATTTAGTGTTAAATTTAATTTATTATCAATATTAGGATCGTCAGTAAAGTGATTAATTGTTGGGGGGATAATATCATTCTTAACAGCCATAATACAAGCAATAGACTCAATAACTCCAGCAGCACCTAACAAATGTCCTGTCATTGATTTTGTTGAGCTAATATTTAAATTATATGCGTGATCACCAAACAAGGACTTAATTGCTTTTGTTTCCGCAACATCACCAAGTGGAGTTGAGGTTCCGTGTACATTGATATAATCTACATCTGTTAGGGAAATCTCCGCCTCCTCAATTGCTAGGTGCATAACATTGCGAGCGCCTAAGCCTTCAGGGTGAGGCGCAGTAATATGATAAGCATCTGCAGTTAAGCCTCCACCAACAATCTCTGCATATATTTTTGCACCTCTTTTTATAGCGTGATCATATTCTTCAATAACTAATGATCCGGCGCCTTCACCCATTACAAATCCATCTCTATCTTTATCAAAAGGTCGAGATGCAGTTTTAGGGTCATCATTTCTAGTAGATAGCGCCATCATAGCATTAAAACCACCTATTCCTGTTTCAAAAACACACGCTTCTGAACCTCCAGCAATAAAAATATCTGCCTTATTCAGTTTGATATAATTAAATGCATCGATAAGAGAATTTGTTGATGAGGCACATGCAGAAACAGTGGTAAAATTAGGGCCTCTAAATCCATATTTTATGGATATGTGTCCCGCAGGAATATCTGAAATAAGCTTTGGAATAAAAAATGGACTATACCTAGGAGTTCCGTTTCCTTTAGCAAAATTAGAAGTTTCTTGCTGAAAACTATTCATACCACCAATACCCGAACCCCAAATAACTCCTGCTCGATCTAAATTAATTTTATCTAAATTTAACGCAGAGTCTATAATTGCTTCATCACTAGCCACCATTGCGTATTGACAAAATAAATCCATTTTTCTTGATTCTTTTCTGTGAATGAAATCAGTCACTTCGAAATTTTTAACCTCACAAGCAAATTGTGTTTTAAAATTTTCAGAATTAAAATGTGTAATTGGCGCAGCTCCGCTTACCCCATCCTGCAAGGCTCTCCAATAATCTTTTACATTATTACCTATGGGGGTTAAGGCTCCTATTCCAGTAACAACTACTCTTCTACCTCTCATTTTAACTTGTTTAGGCTGACTCAATAAATGAAACCGCATCACCAACTGTTGAAATAGCTTCAGCTTTATCGTCTGGTATTTGAATATCAAATTCTTTTTCGAATTCCATAATAAGCTCAACTGTATCTAAAGAATCGGCTCCTAAATCATTAGTAAAATTAGCCTCATTAGTTACTTCGCTTTCGTCAACTCCTAATTTGTCAACAATAATTGCTTTTACTTTTTCTGCTACATTTGACATGTCTAAATATTTTTAATTATTAATATGCAAATAAAACTATAAATTAAAGAACTCACAACCTTTCGTATTTTCTATTTTAACATATCTTTGTTTATACTATTTTTTATAAATATTAATAATGCCAAAAAAAATTGTAATATTCGCTTCTGGATCAGGATCAAATGCTGAGAATATCTGCAATTATTTTGCTAAATCATCTAATGTTGAGGTGGTTTTAATTTGCACAAACAATAGTAATGCTTTTATTGTAAAAAGAGCTAACAAACTAAATATTCCTGTGTATATTTTCTCTAAAAATGAATTAAATAATTTTGTTGATTTGCATGAAAAACTACTAAGTATTGATGTAGATGTTGTTGTATTAGCAGGGTTTTTGCTTAAATTACCATCAAAAATGGTGAATAGTTACCCTAATCGTATTATTAATATTCATCCATCTTTACTACCTAAATATGGCGGAAAAGGAATGTATGGCAGCAACATACATAAGGCTGTAATTAAAAACAAAGAAAGGGAAAGTGGAATTAGTATCCACTTTGTGAATAAAAACTATGATGAGGGGGAAATTATTTTGCAAAAGAAATGCGCTGTATCTAAATATGAAACTGTAGACTCTCTAATACAAAAAATACACAAATTGGAGCATATTTTTTACCCTAAGACTATTGAAAAAACTATAAAAAAACTATTTAATTAATGAGTGTTGTTGTTTATACAGATGGTTCTGCTAAAGGTAACCCTGGTAATGGTGGGTATGGAATAGTAATGATGAGTGGTGATTATAGGAGAGAGTTGCAACAAGGGTTTAGACTTACAACCAACAATCGTATGGAATTGTTGGCAGTTATTATTGCAATAGAAAGTGTTAAAAAGGAAAAATCAAAAATAACTATATATTCTGATTCAAAATACGTGATTGATGCAGTTGAAAAAAAATGGGTTTTTGGTTGGGAAAAGAAAAATTTTAACAAAAAGAAAAATCCAGACTTATGGATTCGTTTCTTAAAAATATACAGAAAACAAAAAGTAAGTTTTACTTGGGTAAAAGGTCACGCTAATAATAAAGAAAATGAAAGGTGTGATATGTTAGCTGTACAAGCGGCTGACTCAAATGATCTTCTTATTGATAATTGGTATGAAAACAATGTTAAAAATAGTGGTTCTTCCCTATTTTAAAGGTATGTCAAATTTAACTAGTTTTACAAACTCGTTTATTCTTGCATTAACATTCTCCTTAGTGATTTCTGTTAATTTCTGTGTCCCAAATTTTTCTACACAAAATGATGCCATTGCTGAACCATTAATAACTGCTCTTTTCATGTTTTCAAAAGAGATGTCATTTGTTTTTGCCAAATAACCTATAAATCCACCTGCAAAAGAATCTCCTGCT
>MDSY01086125.1_pt1 | contig 16773 bp, 15 predicted proteins | sample 811131 | NCBI WGS metagenome assembly MDSY01 (sample SAMN05326643, study PRJNA326480) | marine metagenome | isolation source: seawater | place: Atlantic Ocean: South West | collected 2010
CACTGTTTTTAGTATCAATAACATTAACCTGCTCCAAAAGATTTCAATAGATGAATTGGTAGAGTATGATTTCATGGAAGAGCTTCATCAGGAGTTATTTGATGGTTCAACTGCAGGTAAAACGCTAAAAGATGCAGGTTTGGATTTTGACCAACGTCTCAATATCTTTTATGGAAAGGATAAGGTATATGAACTCACCGGTTTTTCATTCGGCATCGAGAATAAGGATAAACTTTTTCAAGTATTTGACGATTTTGAATATTCCGAAACACTAAAGAACGGAGCCGAACGCTATAATTCTTTATTTAATACCCTAATCATAAAGGGTAATTCTGCTGTGCTATTGCGCATGCAGCCTACAGATGATTACCTGGTTAAGGTCACAGATTCACTGAATTATTATGAATGGGAGGAAACTACATATTATCCTGACGAGTTCGGTGGTGAATTCGAATTCGAGGAGGCTATTAGTACGGGAGTGGAGCCGATCGAGGAGGCAATTAGTGCGGAAGTGGAGCCGATCGAGGAGGAGGAAGGCTCTGATCTACCTACTTTAGTTGAATATTTAGAGAGAACTGAGCAGGATCAGGAGAATAAAAAGACCTACTGGGAAATAAGGGATAGCATTCAGGTGTCTATGCAAACCAAGGGAATGCTTTCTTTAATTGAAGATTTAATCATCAACGAAAATAGCCTTCAGACTGTTGATAAAAGATTTGAAGCGCAGCTAGAAAAAGATTCTGAAGGGATATTTTTTATTGACAATTCAAGAAACTTCTCAAATCAAGGCGGATTGTGGTATTTCCAAACGATGTACCCAATTATGAACGAGGATCTTAAAGAGCTTTATGCTCAGAATTATATGGTTGGAGATTTGCATTTAGATTCCAACCAAGTTCATTTTGATTTGAAAGCAAATTACGGCGAGGAGCTCGGTTCAATATATGCGGAGATGAACAATAACCCCCTGAACAAGGATTTTGCTAAATACATCCCAAAAGATGCCGCTGCTTATTTTATCTACAATGTAGATTTACGAAAAGCTTATGAAAAGGCATATGATATTTTGCTTCCTATGTTAAAGGATAAGAAAGATAATAAAATGGTCATGAATCTATTGGCAATACAATTGTTAGATAAACTTGTGGATAAGAAAGCTTTGTTCGGAGCCTATAAGGGAGGTATTTTTGGGACATTCAATGGAATCCAATCCATTTTGACCAAGAAAATTGAGTACAACTGGAATGATGAAAATTTTGAATACACTGAAATAGAAACAGAATCCGAAGAGGATATTCCTGTATTTACGATTGGGTTTGCCTCTGAGCGTACAGACCTTTGCGAGCTGGTTTTGTCCGATTTATCTCGACTTACTTCACGCATTGAGAAGAAAGAGGGATACTGGATGATAAAAGATGCGATTTTTGATGCGGCTCCCTTGTATGTAGTGTGCACGGATGAGGTTCTTTTGCTTTCCAACGATACTTATTTGATCGATGAACATATTGATGGGTATGGCAAAGAGGCAATTTCTAAAAAAGACCTGAAGCGCATTAAGAAATCAGGGGTTTTATATGCAAATCTAGATTTGGATCAATCAATCAACCAATTCCCTCAGGCTTTTCTTGATGAACGACAGAAGAAAGTACTCAACGATTTAAAAAATAATTCGGGTCGAATCGAGCTTAGCTCAAAATATTCTGAGTCAACAAAAACAGATTACTCTTTACGATACAATTTTGAAAGTTCATCTAGTCAAGCAACACAATTTCTGGATATGATCAATGCAATGTTTATACTCGCCAAATAATTCAGGGTGTACAAGAAGCTTGCATTTATTTTATTCTTGGCCTTTTTATTAGGGGTTTTATTGTATTTGAAGCCATTTGAAAGTCCAAAAGAAGAGCTAGAAGAAATTGAAACATTTCTTCCCGATGCAGAGCTAGTAGGCCAGGTTTATCTTTTAGATTTTTTAACGGAGTCTACTGATTTAATGCTTTTTAATGAGATTTCACAACGGCAATTTTTGACTTCTGAATTTGTATTGTCTTTGGCGAAGAAATTTGGGTTAGACGTGCAGAATCCTGTCTATGTTTTTGCAAATGAAAGAGGTGATGCGGGAAGCGTAGTCCCCTTATACACAACGCAGAAGCTAAAAAGTGCTTTGGATAGAATTTCACTCGACAATAATGTAAAGGATACACTTATAGGTCAGGACCGAATATATCATTTGACAGATTACCAAGTTCATATTTTTCATCGAGATCACTTTTTATTTATTTACTATGGTGATTATTTCTATGACATCTATAAAGAATCTGTTGCCAATAAAGAAAGGGGAATTGCTGACACATGGAAAGGCCTATTTTCCAATCCTATATTTCCTAATGAGAATCTTGTTCTGTACTCGGAGTCGGAGGTATTGAAGCAATTTGGTATTGACCACGCCTTCATGGCGCATGATAGTGATTCTTCTGGTTTTCATTTAAAGAGCAGTATCAAAATCAATGACTCAATACCATTTTTTGTAAAGGATTCCGGTCGGGCAATAAAATTTTCAGCGCGTTCCAAACGAACAATTGACCTTCATTTGAATACAGTTGAACTATCAGAAGAAGTGGAAGAGTTGCTCATTGAAAAATTATCATTGCTCACATCAAAAATAAACTTCCCAATAGCTGACTTTATAGACATATGGAGCGGTGATTTTTGTTTTGAAGAAGGAGGCTACTATTTGGTTTCTGAAAAATATATAGAAACTGAATTAGATGATAATTTTGAACCTACGCAGGTTGAGAAAACCAGATACAAGAATGTGCCGCGATATTCTTTAATGTTCACCGTGCATGAACCTGCAAATCAATTGATTGACAAGTTGTTAAGCAAAGGGATTTTAACGCAAGAAGATGAGCAATTTAGGTTCTTGTTTTCACCTCAACTAAAACTGCGTTTACTTGACGATGAGGTAGTGTTTTATTCAACTGCTAATCCACCTAAGCATTACACGTCGTTAAGAAATAGGATTGAGTGGACCTACAAGGGAACGGATTTTGAGTTTCAGGTGGATAGTCTTTCGAACAAGACTGTTTTTGGTTCGATTGAAGTACCTATGAAGAAAATATTGGAATCTATAGCGTTTCTGTAAGCTCCTGCTTGGTCAACCTTTTGATTGTTTTGTGGATGTGAGAAATACTACAGCTAAACATTTCTGCCAATTCTTTGAGGCTTTTGTTTTTTCTCAAGGTTAATATTTCATCTTTTTGCTGAGTGCTTAATGGGTCTGGTCTTCCTATCGAAGAGTTACCTCCATTTGGTCCATACTTTGCTCTTCGTTTTGCCCACAAAGAACTGTTGTCTCTTTTCCCTGTGGCAAACCCGATTTTTATGGACTCACTAAATGAGCACCACTTTAGATTTGAAACATGGTTGTTTTCTAGATTGTTGTCTAAATGGATTACTACTTTTTTCTTTCTTGGCTTGTCGTTTTTCACAAATACCGCAGCCACTACTTTGTGAGGGTATACTGTTTTTCTTGCTCCTTTGTCGTTGATTAAGTCTGTCATCAAGAAGCCGTTACTAGGGTGACGTCTAAGCTGTTTTTTCTTAGATTCAAACTTCATTTTACGACCGTTTTTGAAAGTCTTAATACGTTCTATAGATTTAATTTCACCGGTATTGGAAACGAGATAATCTGAGAACCCTGGGATGTTGGACCACGTTTGCATGTGTTTTCAACACAGAAACTCTCTAAATGTTTAATATGAATGAGAAAAAATATAGGATTCTGAGGTAGACTTTAAATGTCCGAGGATATCTCGAAGCTCTTGTAAGTCATTTGAAGTTACAAGCTTCATTTTTGTTTCTTTAAAATGCTCAATTCCCCGAAAGTAATTGGCATAATGTCGTTTCATTTCAGCAATACCTAATTTTTCTCCTTTCCAATCAATACTGGTATTTAAATGCTCTGTAACAGCATCAACTTTTTCTAAGAAAGTTGGGGGAGCGTGGTGAGTGCCATGCTCAATAAAATGCTTTATTTCTCTAAAAATCCATGGGTTGCCGATACTCGCTCTACCAATCATGACACCATCGACACCGTACTTGCTTTTGTATTCGACTGCTTTTTCGGGTGAATTAATATCGCCATTCCCGAAAACTGGTATATGCATTCGTGGGTTGTTTTTGACTGCAGAAATGAGTGACCAATCTGCTTCTCCCTTGTACATCTGCTTTCGCGTTCTTCCGTGAATAGAGATTGCTTCGATCCCTACATCTTGAAGACGTTCTGCAACATCAACTATGTATTTTGTGGATTCATCCCAGCCTAGTCTTGTTTTGACTGTTACTGGAAGGCTCGTTGACTTTACAATTTCAGCAGTCATTTTAACCATTTTAGGAATATCCTGAAGAATCCCTGCTCCAGCACCTTTACAAGCGACCTTTTTTACTGGACAACCATAGTTTATATCTATAATGTCTGGGTTCGATTGTGCTGTGATTTCGGTTGCCAACCTCATACTTTCGATGTCTGAGCCAAATATTTGAATGCCTATGGGTCTTTCTTTTTCGTAGATATCAAGCTTTTGTTTGCTTTTTAAGGCATCACGAATAAGGCCTTCCGATGATATAAACTCTGTGTACATTAGGTCAGCTCCGTGCTTTTTGCAAAGGGTTCTGAACGGAGGATCACTTACATCCTCCATTGGAGCCAATAGAAGAGGGAAATCACCTAGTTCTATGTCTCTAATCTTGACCATTCCTTATTTTTTTTGCTTCTATTTTCGCCAAATATGTTTTGAGGCGCTGTTCATTTTTGCCTTTGAGTACCATCAGTTTTTCGGGCGTATCGACTACAATGAAATTTTGTAGACCATCAACTAGTATTGTTTTGTTGTCTTTTGAGTAAACAAAGCAGTTGTCACTATTGAAAAAATGTACATCCTCATGGTTTTGGGCATTTCCATTACTATCCTTTTCACAAATGTCTTGAATGCTACCCCATGTTCCTAAGTCGCTCCATCCAAATTTTGATAAGATGACGGCAACACTTTTTTCTTTTTCCATGATTGCATAATCTATGGAGATACTTGAAGATTTTGCGAAAGAAGCTTCGCAGAATGACTTTTCGCTACTTGTGTTGTACTTCTCTAGATTTGAAAAGAAAAGGTCATACAATTCTGGACAATGATTTTCGAAGCTATTTTTCAATACTGAACCACGCCAAATAAACATTCCTGAATTCCAATAGAAGTTACCTGCATTCAAAAACTCTTCTGCTGTTTTTACATCAGGCTTTTCTCTAAATTGCAATACTTCTTGGACGCTTTGGTTATTGACGTCATTGAATTCAATATATCCGTAGCCTGTATCTGGCCGATGTGGCTTTATTCCAAAGGTGATTAATTTATCCGTTTCTATTGCTGCAGAAATACCTATACGGAGATCTTTGTCAAATTGATGTTGATTGGTAATAAGGTGGTCAGCCGGCGTCACTACCAGTGTCGCATTTAAATCTTTATCTAATATTTTTGCGGTAGCAAAGGCAATACAGGGAGCGGTGTTTTTGCGCTCAGGTTCACAAATCAACTGGCTTTCTTCAATTTTTAATTGTTGAATCACTTTTGACTTGTATGCCTCATTGGTAAGAATGAAAATGTTTTCCTTCGGCACTGAACTCAAAAAACGATTATAGGTCATTTGAAGCAAACTTTCTCCCGTTCCCAAAAAATCGAGAAATTGTTTAGGGTTTTCTTCCGTAGAAAGCGGCCAGAATCGGCTTCCAACGCCACCTGCCATGATTAAACAATATAAAGATTTCTGCTCCATTTTAAATAGAATTCACTTCTGCAAGAGCATGGATTAAATATGCCTTGCCCGAGTTTAATTCAGAGCAAAGATACCGGGTTCTTCTCAATTTTCCTTTTTTGAAAGATTTTTTGTTTAGAATAAAGTGCGCCCCAGCCTGAATTTCTTCTAAGGCAATTCCTTTTTTTTGACGATCAAACTGCCTAAGAGCGCGACTTAAAGCAATATCTGAACACGATGCTGCCTTTGTATTTTGTATGGTATTTTTCAGGCAGTTTTTTAAAATATCTGGAAATTCCGCATCTAAAAGTAAAGGACGTAAGATCTGCTGAAACTCAAATTTCCATTCTTTGCCATGTGGCTTTACTCTTTGATTGTACCTGAGATAGGTATGTAAGTGAGCAATCTCATGTAATGTCGTTATTAAAAACGCGTAAGGATTTAAATTATTATTTATGGTAATTTGCGGATAGCTCATGTAATTTGAAGGTATTCGAAAATCACCGAGTTTTGTTTTGCGCGGTGCGACAATTCTAAATAGGACATTTGTAGCTCCAAGAAGGTTAGAAACATAAGTCACAAATCCTTCCGGGATAAATTCCCTTAGATTTTCTTTCAATTGTTCACTGCTCTTATCCGCTTTCATTTTTGTTGTTGTTCCTCAAAAGTAATAATCTAGAGGAGTTCCAATATTTTCGAAGGAAATAATGTTTAATTTAGACTCATGAAGTTGTTGTTTCATGTAGGAAGGTATTTTTTGATGCTCCGCACCTTGTTCGCAGTGCCATCTAAATGGAATATTTTGTGGAAAAGAATTGTATCCGAGCTTCACATTATTGGAATTAATTCTATTCCCATTGTTGCCTTAATGTCTTCTTTTATGGGTGGTGTAATTGCACTACAAACAGCATCGAATATGACGACTCCCTTATTGCCTGATTATACCGTTGGATATATTACTCAATCTAGTACGATTTTGGAGTTTTCACCTACTATTATTTCACTTATACTCGCAGGTAAAGTGGGCTCTAATATAGCGTCTGAGGTTGGCACAATGCGCGTCACGGAACAAATTGATGCCTTAGAAATAATGGGTGTTAATTCTTTAAACTTCCTGGTGCTTCCTAAAATCATAGGAGCGGTATTGTTTTTTCCGATATTAGTTATATTCTCGATGGCCTTGTCGCTGATAGGAGGGTGGTTGTCACTTGTTTTTTCTGATCTATCAACAACAGAGACTTACGTTTTGGGGATACGTTCTTTTTTTAATCCTTTTCACATTACCTATGCTTTGATAAAAACGGTCTTTTTTGGTTTCTTAATTGTATCTATATCTTCCTATTATGGATATTATGTGAAAGGTGGCTCGCTAGACGTTGGTAAGGCCTCAACCCAGGCTGTGGTCAGCAGTACCGTAGCTATATTAATCATGAATTTCTTGCTTACCTATTTATTACTCTTGTAATGATTGAAATTAAAGGCGTTAATAAGTCATTTGGTGATGATCAAATATTATTTGATATAAATACTGTATTTCAAAAGGGTAAGGTCAATCTCATTATTGGTCAATCAGGACAGGGTAAATCTGTTCTTGCAAAATGTATGGTTGGATTGCATGATGTTGACTCCGGTGAGATTTTGTACGGAGACTCGGATTTTACTAAAATGCGCAGCGCAGAGAAAAGCAAACTTCGTCAAGAAATCGGTATGCTTTTTCAAGGTTCTGCTTTATTTGATTCAATGAATGTTGAGGAAAATATAGGTTTCCCTTTAACGATGTTCACGAAAATGACACCCAAAGAGATTCAGAAAAGAGTAGATTTCTGTTTAGAGCGTGTAAATCTCGTCGGAAAGAATAAGCTTTTACCATCTGAGTGCAGCGGAGGGATGCAAAAGAGAATTGGGATCGCAAGAGCGATTTCAATGAATCCGAAGTATTTGTTTTGTGATGAGCCGAATTCTGGTTTGGATCCGAAAACAGCCATTGTCATAGATGGATTGATTCAAGACATCACGAAAGAATTCAACATGACGACAGTTGTCATTACCCATGACATGAATTCTGTAATAGAGATAGGTGAGAATGTCTTATTTATTTACCAAGGCAAATGCTGGTGGCAAGGTGATCGTAAATCTATTATAACTGCAGATAACCCTGAAATCACGAATTTCGTCTATGCTTCAGAGTTTATGAAAGAAATCAGGGCAAACATTCAAAATTCAAGAAACTAATTTTTCTTATTTATTAAAAAAAATTATCTTTGCAAACCGCTTTGAAAAAGTTTAAGGCGTAGCGAAGTGAATTCTTAGCTTAAAAAGATATAAAATGCGGATGTGGTGAAATTGGTAGACACGCTAGACTTAGGATCTAGTGCCGTGAGGTGTGTGGGTTCGAGTCCCTCCATCCGCACCATTTAAGGTCTCGTTTTATGAAACGAGACCTTTTTTATTTTAAAAAAGTTTAAAAATGAAGGTATTACAAAAGAGTGTTGATAAATTGAATGCAATTCTGAAGGTTGAAATTAAATCTGAGGACTATCAGAATAAGGTTAAGGCGTCTTTAGAAAAATATCGTAAATCTGCGAAAGTCCCCGGTTTTAGACCAGGTAAAGTGCCTTTTGGTATGATTGAAAAGCAGTATGGTAAATCTGTTCTGGCTGAAGAGTTGAATAAGTTAGCCAATGACACCCTTTACAAGTACATTACAGAAGAGAAGCTAGAAATTTTAGGTAATCCTATACCTACTGAAGATGAAAAGTTCAAGGGAGATATGGAAAACCCGGGAGATTTCGAATTCGCTTATGAAATTGGCTTTTCTCCAAAATTCGATATTCCAATTTCTTCAAGAAAGAGCATTGAGTATTTCGCTGTAAAAGTTGATGATAAGTTGATTTCAAGTCAAATTGAGGACCTTAGAAGACGATATGGGAAAATGGAGTCGACAGATGAAGTTGGAGATAAAGACATGGTGATGGGTTTATTCAGAGAGCTAGACTCTTCTGGAGAACCAAAAGAAAATGGAATTGAAAATAATTCAACCATTTCAATGGAATTTCTCAAGGATAAAAAAGCCATCAAATCCATCTTGGGTATGAAAGTCGACGATTCTCTTGTATTAGATCCGAAAACAGTAGCTAAGGATGAGAAAGATTTGGCTTCCATGCTAGGGGTTGAAGAAGCGGCTTTAGCTAATTTGTCGAAAAAATTTAAGTTTACTATCAATGATGTCAAAAAAATGGAGCTTGCTGAGTTGAACGCTGATCTATATGATAAGCTGTTTCCAAATCAAAATGTAAGTTCTGAAGAAGAAATGAAAGCTAAGGTTGTGGCTGATTTAGAAAACATGTTCAAGACAGATTCTGATCGATTGTTCACGCAAACGGTATATGACTTTCTTATGGACAAAACTAAAATGGCGTTGCCTGAGGCTTTTTTAAAGAGATGGATCAAGCTTTCAAATGAAAAGCCAATTGACGATGAAACATTGAACAAAGAGTTTGACGGTTACTTAAAGTCAATGAAATGGCAATTGATTCAAGGAAAGATTTTTAAAGAAAATGACATCCAAATCTCAAATGAAGAGGTTATGGAGTTTACTAAATCCTTGTTGATTTCAAATTATGCGCAGTATGGAATGCCTGCTCCTGAGGACAAAGAGCTCACAGAAACTGCAATGCGACTTTTGAAGGACAAAGAGCAAGTAAATGGAATCTACGACCGAATTACTGAGAAAAAGCTCTCAGATTATTTCCAAGCGAATGTTCCGATGAAAGAAAAAAAGCTGTCTTACGATGACTTTGTAAAAAAAGCATCTAAGAAGTAAGTTTAATTTCTTTTCAGTTAATTTAAAACAAAGACATTTCAACATTTGTTGAAACTGTTGAGTGTGAAACAATGAGCGCTCTTTGTAGTTGAAAAAGATATTAGTCTTATTTTTGCCTACAGTTTATACGATAATTAATAACCTAAAATAACAATTATGGCCCTAGTTGGTAAAACATTCCCGGACATGTCTGTAAAGGCAATTGATGAAATGGGAGATGCATTTCAAATCAATGTATTAAAGCAAGCAGTTGACAACAAAAAGAAAGTATGCCTTTTTTGGTATCCAAAAGATTTCACTTTTGTTTGTCCTACTGAAATTCATGCTTTTCAGGAAGCTTCCAAAGAATTTGAAAAAAGAAATACTATTTTAATTGGTGCTTCTTGTGATACAGCAGAGGTCCATTTTGCATGGCTGAGTACTTCAAAAGAAAATGGTGGTATCGAAGGTGTTCAATTTCCTTTAATTGCTGATTCAACGAGAGTACTTGCAATGGAATTAGACATTCTTGATTTTAACTTATTTGATGAAGAGCCTGGCGATGGTGACAATATCCCTTACAGAGCAACATATCTTTTGGATGAGGAAGGTTTTGTCTTTCATGAGGCAGTGAACTTTTTCCCTGTGGGTCGAAATGTAAATGAAGTGCTTCGCTTGATCGACGCCTATGCACACAACCAGAAGCATGGTGAAGTTTGCCCTGCAAATTGGGAAGAAGGAAAAGACGCTATGGATGCGACAAGAGATGGTGTAGCAGATTATTTAAGTAAGCACTAAAAATGTTTGTTGAAGCCAAAGCTGATGATTTAAAATCACAAATCGAGGAGCATCAGAAAGTGATGGTTCAGTATGGTGCGACTTGGTGTGGGAATTGTAAGATTACCAAACCAAAGTTCAAGCGATTTGCCCGAGAACATGAAGATATTTTATTTGTGTATGTGGATGCGGAGAAATACCCTGAATCGAGACAGTTAGCCAATGTGAGTAATCTTCCTACGTTTGCTAGTTTTAAGGATGGTAAGCTTGTTGAAGAAGCTCAAGGGAACAAAATAGAAACAATAGAACAAGTCTTAAATGCGGTTACCAGTAATTAAGCATATCGTCTCTTTTATAGAGAATAACGATGAGGACTATGTCGTTGAGACCATGGAAACCTTAGAGGATCTCATTGATTTGGATTCACTTAAAGATGAAGAGCTAGATGTTATTGGAGAGCTTTTGTCAAATATGTCAGGGGCCCTTGAGGTACATCAAGCAATCAAAAATGGTGCTGAGAAGAAAGCAGCGCTGAATGACTTTATGAAACGAGTTCAAGGTTCAATAGATTAGATTCTAACTTAAAATGTATGTAAAGCCACACCCTTAGGTGTGGCTTTTTTAATGCTCTAGAGTAATATTCAAAGTAGATCAATTTATTGTTTAAAAATATAAGTTCTGCATTTTGTAACTACATTTATCTTTTAAAACTCTTTTTAACTTTTATATCAAACTCGAACTCCTTATGAAAAATATCTCCTTACTTGTTTTTAGTTTTCTTCTTATATCATGTTCTATTTTTTCTCAAAAACTTGAATTGACTTGGGGTGAGTTGGTCAAATCGAATAATCATAGGTTTTTGGGCAGCAATGAACAATATTTTTTCGCTATCGAAAGATTAGTTTCGGGAACGGAGTTTAAAGTGTATGATTATGATGCTAATTTAGTAAGTTCAAAGAAGATCAAAAAAAATCTTGAAGGTGACAGAATTTATGTATCTAAAGTGATCAGATTTAATGAAAAAGATTTTGTGATTTTCGAATCAATGGAGACAGCCGGTGATAGTTTTTCATATTACTATTCTGAAATCACTGGCGGTATACTTGGTGATGATATTATTGAACTATGCTCCATTGATTATCAGACAAAAAAAGAGGTCGTGTTAAACGGGGTTGGAATTAATGTTTATTCGGATTCTGAGGGTGTCAGATTGAGTAAGGATAAAAGGAGTTTAATTATCCTTCAAAAAGAGGGTTCAATCGACCCTGATAAGGATAACGAAAGGTTCACCCTCATAAAGATTAATGAGGATTTGAAAATTTCTTATCAGAAAGAGTTGTCATTTGATTGTCTTGATAATAAATTTTCGCTACTCGATGTGGCATTTAACCAAAATGACGAGCCGATTATTTTAGCAAAAAAATGGAATGAAGATGAATACGATTTTTTAATTTATACGGAGAGCGAGGCCGGTATAAAAAGTAATGAGTTTTCGCTTGATGGGAACAATATTCCTGGTTCTTTTAATTTATCCGTTTCGTCAAATGGAAATATCTTTTTGGCCGGATTTTACTCGAAGTTAAACCTTCCAAAATCAAAGTGTGACGGTACGTTTTTTGCAAAATTCGATGGTGGTGGTGCATCTTTGAGTCAATCTATCAATGAGTTCCCTAAAATTTTTAAAGATAGTTTGATCATTAATTCAGAACACAACTGGGGAAGGCGGGTAATTAAAAAGGCTTCCGACGATAGTTCAAAGGCCGGTGAGGACATAGAAACTAAGAAAGAAGATGTTGAAAAGGTTTTTCCTCACTTTATGTCAATTCGTTATGCGTCAATGAATGAGGAATTAAATGAATTTAAATATGTTTCTGAGGTTATTTATTCCTTCACAAGAACGATTAGAGGGAGCGACGGGATGATCACTTATGTAGGTTATGATGTTTCGGGCCCTGCGGTGGTTGTTAATTATAATCTTAATGGCGAATTGCTTTGGATGGAAAGTATAGACAAGAATTTTGTGTCAAGTAATTCATTCCGAAAATCTTTAATTGTACAAGAACATGATTCAAAACTTCATATGGTGTTCAATGGGCGAATTTCTGAGCGTGATAAAGAAGAATTAGGTCTCGAAAAGAGTGGAGGATTAAAAGTCGAAAATTGCACGATTAACGCTTTGGGTGTTGAGGAGAAAAGAGAAACAATTTACGTAAATAATAAAAAAGATAAATCTATTGCCTTTCAACCTGTATCATCAGGGATTTCAAACAGTGGTTATTTTATACTCAATTTCGCTCTTAGTCGAAACAATAGATGGGCGACTAGTAAAGCCTGGTAAGGTTAATAATTCCCATCGGCATAAAGTTTTGAAGGTGAATCAATGTAAATCACCGCTATTTTTCGGCTATTTTTTTATTTGTCGAGCTTCGGCCCTTTCGTGATATTATAATTATTTTAGCAGTCCAATCATTATTAGTTATATGTCTGATTTACTTATGAAGCTAGAGGCGATTCATTTTCGATTTATCGAGGTGGGAAACTTGATTACAGATCCAGATATTATAGCGGATATGAAGCGCTATGTGAAACTCAATAAAGAATATCGTGATTTGGAGACTCTTGACCAAGTTTATAAAACCTATAGTAATTTACTTTCTAACTTGAAAAGTGCCCGTGAGCTACTTGAAAGTGAAACAGATGACGAAATGCGGGAAATGGCCAAGATGGAGATCAGCGAGCTCGATGAGAAAAGGCCTTTATTGGAAGAAGAAATTAAGGTTATGCTAATCCCGAAGGATCCTGAGGACGATAAAAACGTGATTATTGAATTGCGCGCAGGTACAGGTGGAGATGAGGCATGTATTTTTGTAGAAGATATATTCAGAATGTACACCATGTACTTTAAAGAAAAGTCTTGGAAGCATGACATCATAAATTCATCGGAAGGTACAGTTAAAGGATATAAAGAAATCTCTATGAGTGTTGAGGGTGAGGGCATTTATGGGACACTTAAATTTGAATCTGGTGCGCATCGTGTTCAACGTGTTCCTGAGACTGAATCTCAAGGACGCGTGCATACTTCAGCGATTACTGTTGCCGTTCTTCCCGAGGCAGAGGAGGTTGATTTTGAACTAAAGATGACTGATGTCAGAAGAGATACATTCAGAGCTTCAGGTGCAGGAGGTCAGCACGTCAATAAAACAGAGTCAGCGATAAGACTCACGCATATTCCATCTGGCTTTGTTGTCGAATGTCAGGACGGAAGAAGCCAGCACAAGAATCTTGAAAAAGCGACATCCGTTTTAAGATCAAGATTGTATCAAGCAGAACTAGATCGTATTAATGACGAACGTGCTGCACAAAGAAAAACACTCGTTGCGTCGGGGGATAGGTCGGCTAAAGTCCGCACATACAACTATCCGCAAGGAAGAATCACAGACCATAGAATCAATAAAACAATGTATAATTTAAGCTCTTTCATGAATGGTGATATTCAAGATATGATAGATGCGTTGAAATTGGCAGAAAATGCTGAGAAATTAAAAGGGGAAACAGAATGAATAGAACCCAACTAATTGAACAAATACATGCGAAGAAATCATTTCTATGTGTTGGTTTAGATCCCGATTTGGCCAAAATACCAAAACACCTTTTGGCATTAGAGGATCCGATATTTGAATTTAATAAGGCCATTATCGATGCTACAAAGGAATATGCAGTAGCCTACAAGCCAAATCTTGCATTTTTTGAATGTCTCGGGATTGAGGGGTGGAAATCCTTTCAGAAAACCATTGAATATATTCCAAAAGAATGTTTAGTAATTGCTGATGCGAAAAGAGGAGATATAGGCAATACATCTCTTTATTATGCGAAAACATTCTTTGAAACCTACAACTGTGATGCTCTGACGATTGCACCTTATATGGGGTCTGACAGTGTAGAGCCTTTCTTAACTCATTCAAACAAATGGGCTGTTGTCCTTGCGTTAACTTCTAATAAAGGGGCGAATGATTTTCAGTTTCTAAGCTCTGAAGATCAGGTCCCGCTATTTGAATCGGTTGTAAAAAAATGTTTGACATGGGGAACTTCGGAGCAACTTATGTTTGTTGTTGGCGCCACGCGTTCGCAGGATATTGCAAAGATTCGAAAGCTTGCCCCCGAACATTTCTTTCTAGTTCCTGGAGTAGGAGCGCAGGGAGGTTCACTTGATGAGGTTGTAAAGTATGGGATGAATAAGGATTGCGGTTTGCTTGTGAATTCCTCTCGAGGTATTATTTATGCGGACTCTTCAGAGGATTTTGCTGTTGGGGCAAAAAAAGAAGCGTCTAAAATTCAATCCGCAATGGAACTGCATTTAAGACGCTTTAATTAAAGTCTTTGGATTTACTAATCCTTTATTTAGTCACCAATTCTTGGTTGTCTGCATCAATACTTCCGTAAGCATCACAGCTTGCCGTTCTTCCAGATCCACAAGAAATTAAAATTGTCGTTACAAAGGCTAGTAAAAATAATAATGTTGCTTTAGTTTTCATGGTAGTATGTTTTGTTGTTTGTGTTAAGTCTAACGAGCCTATATTACATAAAGTTACAATTTTATTTAATTTTTATTGGAGATAGGATACAAATAATCGAATTTTATACGTTAAATACTAGAAGATTCTAAGTGAAAGTGCGTGTTTTTGTTTTCCTGATGTTATTAGGCTGCTTCGGAGGTTCATCTCTTTTGGCGCAGGAGCGATATGCCCTTAAATTTAAGAATGTGTCTTTGAAAAAAAAGTTTTCAAAATTCATTTCTATTGATCCCTCAATTACCCTTTCATCGAACAAAAGTATTCGTTCACTAGGTAGCTCACTAATAGATAGAGGATATTTTCTTTATGCCTTGGAGCAGGATACAGCGTTGAAGCAGATTTTAGTCAATGAAGGAGATCGATTTAATGAAATTGAGATTCGTAATCTACAAGATACAGAGCTCGGTATATTTAAGAAAAAAAATGAATCGGAAAGCTTTTCTCCAAATGAGCTAAGTGTTTTTTTAGCAGACAAAATAACTCTTTTTGTAAACCAAGGATTTCCATTTGTGAATGTTTATTTGGATTCGATAGAAATAGAAGGCTTCAAGATAAAGGCAGTATTGAACCTTAATAAGGGAAGATACTTTACGTTAAGAAAAATCCATGTGCGCGGGGATTCGAGTATTTCAAATAAAACAATCCAAGGAATTATTGATTACAGTATCGATGAAGTTTATGCAGAAAAAAAAATTAGTGAGATTGATCGAAAGTTAAAGCAGACCTCTTTTTTATCGACCATTAAGCCCTCCGAAATAATGTATACGAGTGAGGGATTTGAGCTCTTTCTTTATTTGAAATCTACAAAAGTCAGCTACGTTAGAGGAGCATTGGGTCTGCAGCCTAATCCTATTAGTCAAAAGATGGCTTTGACGGGGGAGCTCAACTTGAAGCTAGAAAATGCATTAAAGAAAGGAGAACTTTTAAAGTTCAATTGGAGGAGTATCAAGCCGCAAACTCAACGGATGAATCTGAATTTTAATTATCCTTATTTGTTTCAATCTCCTTTTGGAATTGAATCTCAGTTGCTGCTTTACAAGAGAGATTCTACCTTCTTAGACTTAAATACTGAGCTAAACGTATCCTATGCTTTAAAGAATGGATTCCGAATTAGGGCGCATTACCGTTTTATGTCCTCAAGTATTTTGAGTGGTGGTGCTTCGAGTTCAGAGTTCAGCAGTCTTAATTCATACCGCACCAATTCTTATGGATTATCTATAGAGAGGCAAGTCTTAGACAATTTGGTGAATCCTAGTAAAGGCCGAGTTTTGAATGCGAAGCTTTACGTTGGTCAAAGAACATTATTAGGAGATTCGACCGATGCCCTCACGGAAAAAAACACAACTTATTCCGGTCATTTTTTGTACCGAGAGTATGTATCTATTTTCCCAAGACACGTTTTACTTTTAGGGCTGCTGTTTGACTTTTATTCGAGTCCAACTATTTTTGAAAATGAGCTTTATCGTTTTGGGGGTTTAAATACGCTTCGAGGTTTTAATGAGGAACAGCTTTTTGCTTCCACGAAGGGCCAGCTTACCTTTGAATATAGATTCTTATTAGATGAGAATAGCAATGTATTTCTATTTTATGACCAGTGTTTTTATGAAAATTCATCTGTAAATTATTACAATGACCAGCCCTTGGGATTTGGAGGAGGGATATCATTTGGATCTAAAATTGGTGTATTTTCAATCACATACGCATTGGGCCGTGAGTTAGCTAATCCAATTGATTTTCGTTCAAGTAAAATCCATTTTGGATATACGGCATATTTCTAAGAATGATATCTTTGTTGAAATGGTGAAACACGTCCTGTAC
>MDSY01004137.1_pt1 | contig 16770 bp, 16 predicted proteins | sample 811131 | NCBI WGS metagenome assembly MDSY01 (sample SAMN05326643, study PRJNA326480) | marine metagenome | isolation source: seawater | place: Atlantic Ocean: South West | collected 2010
AATGAGATGTTGTGAGCAAATAAAAGTAAATTTAGGTTATATGGGGCAGAAAGTTTGTATGGTTGGTATAGCAAGTGGTCTTGTGTTAGGTAATTTAGGACACACTCATTGTCGTTGATAAAAGTTATGTTTAATATAAAGATAATTTTTATAATGAAAAATAATTTAGATAAATATTATCTAATTAGCACCACTTTCATTTTTATAAAAAAGTGACCATATATAAAAAAATGATTAAGTTAATTTTTTACCTCATATCACCATTTTTATTATTTTTAATAGTAATTTTGAGTCCATTTATTCATATTAGATTGTATCTTTTGTCTTCTGAAAGAATTGGGGAATTAGTATTTAGTGCAGAAGAATATCTTAAGTATAAAAATTACAATTTAAAAGAGAATAAAAAATTTTTAGATATTTTTATTCTTACACATATAGTTTCAAATAAAACATATGTTGAATTAATAAGCAAAAAGCTTCTTATATTTGAAGGTAATAAATTATTTCCTGTATTTAGATTGATAAAATTAATATCAAAAAAAATAAGTTATTTTAAAAAATTTATTTTATATTACGAAGATTTTTATAACATTGAAAAATACGATAAAAATAATATTCAAATTTTTATGCCGAATGAAATGATTGCTCAAGGCGATCGTTTTCTTGAAAATATAGGAATAAAAAAAAATGATAAAATTATTTGTCTAATAGTAAGAAATAATAAATATTTAAATCAAAATTTTCCATCATATAATTATAATTATCATTCATATAGAGACTGTGATATAAATAATTTTATTGATGCAATAAATATAGCTACAGAAAAAGGTTATTTTGTATTTAGAATGGGGGCAGTAAAGGAAGATTTATTAAATATAAATAATAAAAAATTTATTGATTATTCCTCATTATATAGATCAGATTTTTTAGATGTCTATCTAGCAAATAGATGTGAGTTTTCACTTTCATCTGGATGTGGCTGGGATGCACTAACAAGCTTCACTTTTAGAAAAAAGCATATTTACATTAATGCGGTCCCGTTAATGGTTCCACTATTAAATAGAAGCTATCCATTATTCACAATTAAATATCATTTTGATAATAATAAAAATAAATTTTTAAGCTTAAAAGAAATTTTTGAATTAAATTTATCTTATGGACTTACCTCTGACTCCTATAAAAAAAAAAATATAACGTTAATAGAAAATGATTCAGAAGATATTAAAAACATAGTTTTAGAGATGATTAATAGAATAGAAGGTAATACAAATTATTCTAAAGAAGATAATCTTATGAAAAATAATTTTATTGATATCTGTAAAAAATATTTTAATTATGAAGATTCAAATAAAATTAATAGAACTAACATCAATCCAAAAGATACGATACTCAATCAAGATATTAGTTCAAGTTTTTTAAAAAAACATAATTATCTTTTAGATGAGTAAATATGATTTTAAATTTTATATAAAATTATAAATTATTAAGTATTGTTAGCTAGCTCAGATACAACTATTATTATATAAATAGCTAAAACATGAAATTATAATATTTCATTATAAATTAAGTATTAGTTTGGTTTATACTCTGATTTACCAATAATTAAGTCAACCAAGGTTAATAGTAAAAATTGGTGGCAGTTTTCAACTAAATTATACGCTTTAGAATTGATCCAAAAATTAATATCTCCTAGTGCTCTTAGCGAATTATTTTTATTACATCCTGTAAAAGTAATTATTTTTTTTATACCACATTTTTTTGCTTCTTTTGCAGCATTAAGAATGTTTTTAGACTCTCCGCTCACAGATATTAAGAATAATATATCATTTTTATTTGCATACATCTTTATTGCATTTATCAGCCACTTATCATAGCCAAAGTCGTTTGAAAAACATGTAATTAAATCCGCTTCATTAAAGTTAATGCATTTTATTTTTGCATTCTTAGTTAAATCAACACTAAAATGACTTGATATTGCAGCACTGCCACCATTACCAGCTATTATAATTTTTTTATCATTTCTATTATTTTTTATCATTAACTCTGAAGTTTTGATTAACTTTTCAAAAATTTCTGTATTTGGAGAAATTAAATTTCTAAATGTATTGAAATAATTACCTAAAAACTCAATTTTTTTTTTTTTATTTAATGGCATGGGAAATTAATCATATTTTTTGTTCACTTTATCAGTAAACTAAACTATTACAATCTAACATTTTCTTAATAATGTTATTCTTATGTTTAAATCAATTATAAAATTAAAAGATTTTTTAACTGTAAAACAAATTTTTGCATTTTACGGATTAATAATTTTAATGGTTATTTCTGCTTTATTGGAAATTATTGGACTTGGAACAATACCTATATTTATTTCTGCAGTTCTAGACTTTGAATTATTGCAAAGTTATTTAGTTAAATTGAATATTTCTTCATTAGATTTTATTACTCAAATAAATCAAGATGATCTTTTAATATATATGTCAATCTTTCTTCTAACCTTTTTTTTATTCAAAAATATATTTTTAATGCTTGTTCATTATCTTGGCAGTTATTTTTCATATAAAGTTAGTACTTCGATTTCTTTAAAAATTTATAAAAAGTATTTATTTAATGATTTTTCATTTCACTTGAATAGAAATTCATCAGCTTTAATTAAAAATATCGCAACTGAAATTAATATTTCTATCTCTTATTTAACATCAATACTTTTTCTTTTAAGGGAGTTGATCATGTTTTCTTTAATTTGTTTTTTACTTTTAATTAATTCTCCTATGAGTTTTTCATATATTTCTTTACTTTTTTTACTTTTTTTATTTTTATTTTATCAATTATTAAAAAAAAAAGTTAGTGTAAGTGGTGAAAAGTATTTTAAATCAAGAGATAGATTAATTTTTATAATTCAACAATCTCTAGGTTTTATCAAAGAAGTTATTTTATTAAATAAAAGAAATATTTTTTATGATTATTTTAAAAAAAATATCTATATCACAGAATATCAAAATGTATTTTTAAGCATAATAAATAAAATACCAAGATTAATGTTTGAAATTTTGGCAGTTTTAATCTGTTTATTAATTGTAAATTTCTTTTTCAATAGCTCCAGAAATGAAATATTACCAATTTTATCATTATATGGAATTTCACTTATAAGGTTAATTCCTTCTTATACACAAATTTCATCAAATATAATGAGTATAAGGTTTAGAAAGTTGTCATTTGAACTAATTTGTAATGAGCTTAACTTAAGTTGCCCGATTTCAATCAATAAAGATAAAAATATTAAACAAAATTTATTTTTGTATAATTTTAACAAGACAATAAATATTAATAATTTGTCTTTCAGTTATGAGAAAAAGAAAGATGTATTGAAAGGTATAAATTTTAGTTTTAATACAGGTCAAGCTATAGGAATAGTGGGCAGCTCCGGATCAGGGAAAACAACATTGGGAGATTTGATTATGGGGCTTTACAATCCTGATAAGGGTTTAATTACAATGGACGGTCTTGATATAAAAGAATATTCATTAGAATGGAGGGAAATGCTTGGTTATGTTCCGCAAGATGTCTTTATACTGGATAGCACTATTAAAAACAATATAGCAGTTGAATTTGATGAAGAAAAAATTGATATGGATAGGTTGAATAATGCAATTAAATTGTCAAATTGTGATGAGTATGTTAATGAATTGCCAGATAAATTAGACACCATGGTGGGTGAAAGAGGTATAAGATTGTCAGGTGGCCAGAAACAAAGAATAGGAATAGCAAGAGCACTATATAAAGACCCAAATATCATACTTTTTGATGAAGCAACAAGCTCCCTAGATATTAAAAATGAAGAAGATATAATTAAATCAATAACAGGATTAAAAAAGAATAAAACGTTAATTTGTATCAGTCATAAACTTTCAAACTTAAAAAATATGGATAAGATAGTTGTCTTAAAGAATGGTCTAGTTGATAGGTTTGGAAATGCAGATGATATAATTTCATACCTTGAGAAAAATAAATTTTAGATAAAAAAAATGGCTAAAATTTTATTTATTAATCCTAATAAGTGGGGAAGGGGGATTACCCATATATGGATAGCCAGTCATTCGGGTATATTAAAGAGAAACAATCACAATGTAGAGTTATTTGATGCAACCTTTTATTCAAACTGGTCACTAAATGAAGTGCAGTTTCAAACAGATAATAAGATGTATAAAAAAACTAATTATGATGAATTTTTAAAATTTAATTCAAATAATATTTTAGAAGATCTTCAAAAAAAAATTAACCAATCAAACCCAGATTTTATATTTTGGTCTGCTATATCTTCCCATATTCATGGAGAAGGTGAGTATGTCAATATACAAAATGGATATGATTTAATTAAAAATTTAGACATAAAAGAAGCAATATTATTAACAGGCGGATTGCAAGCAACCTCTGCTACAGAAATTATTTTAAACAAAATGCCAAAAATTAATTATTTAATTGGAGGAGAATCAGAATTAGTACTACTTGAGATATTAAATAATTTTGAAAATCAAAAAAAAATTAAAAATAATAAAATAGATTTCAATAATATTGATGGAATCTCATACATTAATAAAAAAAAATTTTTTCAGAATAAAAAACAAAAAATTATAAATAATTTAGATCAAATATCTCCTTATGATTATGATATTTTTGATAATCAAGTTTTTAATAGGCCGTATAATGGACAGGTTATAAAGGCTGTAGATTTTGAAATGTCTAGAGGGTGTATTTATTCATGCAATTATTGCGTGGAAACAATCATTCAAAAATATTATGGATTCCAAGATTTTTCATCAAAAACTGGTGCGATTAATAATTTTAAATCTTACCTTAGATGTAAAAGTGCAAAGATAATTTTTGATGAATTAACATACTTAAATAAAGTAAAAAATATTGAATTAATTAGATGTCAGGATACAAATTTTCTAACTAATGATAGAAATGTGCTAATAGAGCTAGCTGAACTAATAGATAAAAGCGATCTAAATATTAAAATTTATATTGAAACTAGACCTGAGGGAATTAATGAAAAATCAATAGATTTATTGAAAAAATTAAAAGTTGATGGAGTTGGTATGGGAGTGGAATTGTCTGACAGCAGTTTTAGAGAAGATGAACTTAATAGATTTGCTAATCAGCAAAAGACAATTAATGCTTTTAAATTATTAAAAAAAAATAATATAAAAAGAACTGCATATAACATTATTGGATTACCTAACCAAAAAGAGGAATCTATATTAAAAACAATTGAGTTTAATAAGATTTTAAATCCAGATAATATTACAGTTGCTTATTATTCTCCTTATTATGGAACTAAAACCCAAAAAAAAGGAAAGGAACTTGGTTTATTTGATGAATATGAGACAGATGTTGACTCAGCATTAAGATCTAAGAGTAAAGCAGATGATGCTCTACCAATTAGTAGGCTGGATTATTATAAAAAACAATTTGTAACACTGGTAAGAAATGATGCTTTCTAAAAATATAAGACAAAAAATTATTTTAGGCTCATGGTCATGGAGTGGACAATACAAGGCTGTATCTAATAAAGAAGTAGAGGAAATCATAAATTTAGCACTTAAGAACAATTTTTTTGAATTTGATACCTCACCAACTTATGGAAAAGGAGAAAAAATTTTAGCAGAATATAAGAAAAAAAATAAAAAGATTATTATTAATACAAAATGTGGCTGGAATAAAAAATTAAAAAAAACATTTGAAAAAGATGGCCTGATAGAAGGAATAGATTTTGCTATTGAGCAATTTGATAAAATTAATGCTATTCAATTACATAATCCAAGAAATGAAATAAAAAAATGGGATAAAATTATTTATTTACTGGAAGAATATAAAAAAAAAAAATTCATAAAATATTCAGGTATCTCATTAGCAAGAAATCATTACTTTCCAATGGAAGTATTAAATCAATTTGACTTTATTCAAGATGAATTCAATTTACTTAGAGTGGATCCATACTATAAAATGAAAAAATTCAAGAACTGTTTAGTTGCTAGATCACCATTTGCAAACGGTATATTAACATCAAATTTTAAACAGAGTTCAACTTATTCAAAAAAAGATCATAGATTTTCATGGCTAAGGGATACAAGATTAAAAAATATTTATAAACAAAAAAAAATTTTAGAAGATATGACAAGTGATAAAATTGAAAAGTTTGCCATGGATTTTATATTCAGTTTTAAAATGTTTGATAAGATAATATTTGGGGTTAGAACAAAAAAGCAATTCTATGATCTACTGAATAATCTTAATAATATAAAAGTTCTTAAAAAAGATATAATTAAAAAAGTTTTACAAATTAATGAAAATAACTTTTTTTTTATTAAGAGTAAAAATAGGTATAATAACTAATTGGTAATATATTTTTAATACCCAATTATCTCCTACTTTTTTAGAAAAATGTTAAAAAAATATAGTAATTATATAAACAATTCCCTATAAAACATACAATCTATGATTAAATTTAAAATTGGTAAAAGAAATATTGGGCCTAATTATCCACCATTAATTATTTCTGAAATTGGAATCAATCATAATGGTTCATTAGATTTAGCAATACATATTGCAGACTCAGCAATTAGAGCTGGAGCAGAAATTATAAAACACCAAACTCATGTAATAGAAGATGAAATGTCTGAAGAAGCAAAAAATGTCATTCCTGGTAACGCAAAAATTTCAATATATGAGATAATCAAAAAATGCTCATTAAACGAAAAAAATGAAAAAAAATTAGCAAATTATATAACTAGTAGAAAAAAGATTTTTATCAGCACACCTTTTTCAAGAGCAGCTGCGGATAGATTAGGGAGAATAGGGGTTCCAGCATTTAAAATAGGTTCTGGAGAGTGTAACAATTATCATTTTGTAAAATATTTGTGCAAATTTAAAATTCCAATAATCATGAGCACGGGCATGAATAGTATTGAGAGTATAAAAAAATCTGTTAATATTATAATAAAAAATAAGATTCCATTAGCACTTCTTCATTGCACAAATATTTATCCCACACCAGCAAATCTAGTGAGATTGGGTTGTATACCTCAATTAAGAAAAGCATATCCAAAATGCGTTATAGGAATATCTGACCACACAGAAAATAATTATACAAGTTTAGGAGCTGTAGCATTGGGTGCAGATATTATTGAGAAACATTATGTTGATACAAAAAAAAGAATAGGCCCTGATATTTCATCATCTATGGATTTTAATGATTTAAAGAATATGATTAAAGGTTCAAATGATATTTTTTTAGCAAGGGGTGGAATTAAACAGCCTTTAAAAGAAGAAAAAAAAACAATAGACTTTGCATTTCCATCAGTTGTGTCATTAACTGACATATTTCCTGGTACAAAACTTTCAGAAAAAAATATCTTTCTAAAAAGACCTGGTAGTGGAGATTATGGAATTAGCGATTTGAAAAAATTATATGGTAAAACTGTAAGTACATTTATTAAAAATAATACCCAAATTAAAAAAAAAAAATATTAAAAAGATTTAAATGAAAAAAATTATATTTGTAACAGGTACTAGAGCTGATTATGGAAAGATTAAATCTCTTATAGTTAATTTACAAAAAAAAAAAACATTTAAAGTTTATGTTTTTGTTACAGGAATGCACAATCTAAAAAAATTTGGTTCAACTTGGGTAGCTTTAAAATTAGACAATATTAAAAATATAATTAGATTTAGAAATCAAAGATATAATGACAATATGGATTTAGTATTGTCAAAAACTATAATCGGTTTTAAAAAAACTGTAGAAAAAATTAAACCAGATTTAATTGTCATTCACGGAGATAGAACTGAAACTTTAGCATGTGCAATTGTTGGATCACTAAATAATTATAGAACTGCACATATCGAGGGAGGTGAAATTTCAGGCACAGTGGATGAAATATTACGTCATTCGATATCTAAACTATCTCATATTCACTTTGTTACCAACATAACTGCCAAAAAAAGACTAACTCAGATGGGAGAAATTAAAAAAAACATTTTTATAATTGGGTCACCTGATATTGATATTATGAAATCAAAAGAACTACCAAAATTAAATGAGGTAAAAAAACATTATGGCATTAATTTTATAAATTATGGAATAGCTCTTTTACATCCTGTCACAACAAATACAATAAATTTGAAAAATGAAACAATAGCTTTTTTAAATAGTATAAAGAAAAGTAAAAAAGATTTTATTTTATTATATCCAAATAATGATCAAGGAAGTGAATTAATTTTCAAAGAATACAAAAAAATAAGATCATCAAATATTAGAATTTTGCCTTCAATGAGATTTGAATATTATATTACACTTTTAAAATTCTCAAATGTGATAATGGGTAATTCTAGTTCTGGAATAATGGAAGCACCTTATTTTGGTGTTCCCACAATAAATATCGGTGATCGCCAAAAAAACAGAAGTATTTCAAAAAGTATTATTAATTGCAATTTTAATGAAAAACAATTATTAACAGCTATTAACTATTCTTTTAGCAAAAATATTAAACATAAGACAGAAATTGAGTTTGGTTATGGAAATAGCTTTAAAATATTTAATAAGATTCTTTTTTCAAAAAGTTTATGGAAAATTGATACACAAAAACAATTTCAGGATGTATAATTTAAATTAATTAATGATTAAAAATAGCCAATTCTACATTAAAGATATAAAAAGTGTTGTATTTATTGGTTGGTGCCCAAACATTGATGCGTTAATAAAGATCAATAAACTTTTAAAATTAGAAACTTTAATAATTACTACCGCAAATCAAAAAAAATTATTTAATAAAAATTTAAAAGTAAATGTCTTTAAAGATATTGAAAATAATAAATTTATTAAATTCATTAAAGATAATTGTAATATTAAAAATACTTTATTTTTATCTGTTAGTTCAATGTTTATATTCAAGAAAAAAAGTATTAATTTTTTTGAAGGCAATTTAATAAATTTTTTTCCTTCTAGATTGCCATACGATGCAGGCAGAGGCGGATTTTCTTGGCATATAATGAGAGAAGATAGAATCTATAATCAACTTTTTCACATAATTGATGAAGGTATGAATACGGGACCTATTATTGACTGCAACAAATCTCTTTTTCCAAAAAATTGTAAAATACCCATAGATTTTGAAGATTATAAGTGGAATGCGATGAATGATTTTTATAAAAACTTTATGAAAAAAATTAAAAACAATAAAAATTATATTTTACAAATTCAAAATAAAAATTTAGCCAGATTTAATCCTTCATTAAATACAATGCTTAATGGGTATATAGACTGGAATTTAAATTCATATGACTTGTATAATTTTATTAATGCGTTTGATGAACCACATCAGGGAGCAAGTACATTTATTAATAGAGCTAACTTAGGAAGACTTTTTTTGAAAGGAGTACATTTACATGGGGGAGATACAAATAATCACCCATTTATGACAGGTATAGTATCAAGACATGATAAGGACTGGATTACTGTTTCCACATCTGGAAAACATATGCTTCTTATAGAAACAGTATTAAATAAAAAAAATAAAAATATTATTGATGAAATAAAAGAAGGGGATAGGTTTTTTACACCTTATAATCTTATTGAAAATTCTAAAATAGAAAGCACAACATATAAGCCTTAAATAGGAAACTATTTTTATTTGCAACCATAAATTAATGGTTAATTTGTGTGATATATGATTTTGAATTTATTTTTATGATTATCAAAAAAATTTATTAAAAAACAAAATGTTTAAAAAAATTTTTATCTTATTAAAAAAAAAAATAAAATTTAAAAAAAATATAAAATATTTAATAATTGGATTTGATAATTCAGATCTTATTTTAAGATATATCCCAACTAGCAAAACAGAAATTGTTTCATTTAAAATAATAAACTTTTATATAATTATTCATCTTCTATTAAATAATGAAAAAATTACTAAATTAAATTATTTTAAAAAAGCTATTGAATTAGCAAATCCAAGTATAGTAGTTACGACAATTGATACTGATACAGATTTCTATCGTCTAAAAAAATTTTACCCCCAAAAAAAATTTATTGCTATTCAAAATGGATATAGAACATTTCCTAAAAAGACATATTTAATTAAAAAAAATGAAAAGCTATCCTGTGATTTAATTTTTTGTTTTGGAAAGCAAAATATAAATTATTACAAATCATTTATTAAAGCAAAAATAATTGTGATGGGATCAATAAAAAATAATTTAATACCAAAAGATAATATAAAAAAAAGACAAATTATTACATATATTTCAGAATTTAGATCAGGAGAAAAAAATAGAAAAATAAACTATTACAACTTAGGGTATGTTTATTGGAAAGATACATTAATATCAGAGCTAAAATTACTTAAAGTTATAAATTTTCTTTGTAAAGAGAGAAATATTAAATTTTATATAATGGGTAGATCTTTAAATAATATTAAAGAATTACAATATTATGATGATATTATAGGAAAAAACAACTTTACCTATATTCAAAGAAAAAATAGTTTTACGTCTTATAATTTTGTAAAAAATAGTCAGGTCATTGTATCAATGACATCAACGTTAGGATATGAAATGTTAGCTAGAGATAATAGAATTATTTTCTTTTCAAAAAAATTTTATAAAAATAAAATACGTCATCTGAATCTTGAATTTGGCTGGCCGTCTGTGAAGGAGAAAAAGGGTTTTTTTTATTCAGACAAGATTAATAATAAAGAAATTTTAAGGTTGGCAAAAAATGTAATAGATTCCAGTGAAGGTAATTGGATTAAAAAGAAAAAAAAGTACAAAGAAAATATAATGTCATATGATTTTAACAATTCATTGCTTAAAAAAGAATTAAATAAAAAAGTATGAAAAAAATATATAATAGTTTTTTTTTAAAAAAATTAGAAAATAAACTTCTAATCAAAAGTCCGATAATTAAGATTAATAAAAACCATTTAATTAAATGAATGAAGTATAATTATGAACCAATATTGGACTCAAATTAATAAATAATTTTAATGTTTAAAAAAAAAAATAAAAATTTATTAACAATAATATTAGCTAGAAAAGGTTCTAGGCGAATTTTAAAAAAAAATTTACGTAAAATAGGTAAAGATAGTCTTTCTGAAATAACAATCAAATTTGCCGTAAAACTTAAAAAATATTCAAATATAGTTATTAGTACAGATGATTTAAGAATTATAAAAATTGCAAAAAAATATGATATAATAGTTCCAGGATTAAGACCGAAACATTTGAGTGGCAGATATAGCTCTTCATTGAATGTAGTAAAATATGTTATAAATTGGTACGAAAAAGAATTTAAGACAAAAATTGATGGAATAATTTTACTACAACCCACGTCACCATTTCGTAGCTTAAGTTTGATTGTTAAATCCCTTAGAAGTTTTAAAAGAACTAAATATAACTATGTTTCAGTTTCAAAAAATGAAGGAGATAAAAAAAATAATTTGCATCTTGATGAGAAAAATTTTCTAAATTTAATAAAAAAAAATAAAAATTCAAACTGCCATACAAATGGTAACTTCTATATCTTAAATTCAGAAACAATAAAGACCAACACTTTAGAAACTCTTTTGGGATCAAAAACAAAGGGAATAATAATTAATTCTAAAAAATTATCGTTAGATATTGATATGATAAGTGATTTAAAGAAAGCTAGAAAATACGTTGGCTAATATTAAACAAAGTTTAATAGAATCTTATTTAAGTTGATAGAAACAAATAAGTAGCAGTAAATAGGATAAATTTACTTTATTTAACAACTAGTTTAATAATCAAATAATTAAATTTATGAAAAAAATTAAAAAAAATGAAATTAGAAAAATTAAAACTAGAAAAAGAAAAATGCAAAATATTAAAAATAAACTAAAAAAAAAATTTTTTAATGAATAAAAATTATTTTTTTTTTCCAGATATAAATAAAAAAAGTGGTTATGGTCATTTTTTTAGATCAATTAAATATACAAATTATATAAAAGAAAAAAAAACTTTTTTAATTAAAAATGAACTTTCACCGAACTTATTAAAAAAACTTAAACATAAAAATATAAATTATATATTACTTAAAAATTTAAAAAAATTGCCTCAAAAAAAAAATATACTTTTAATTGATAGTTATCAAAAAATCCCAAAAAAAATATCAAAATTTAAATTTTATAAAATAATTTCTATAATTGACAAAAAGCCAATTGTAAATAATTCAGATATTATTATTGATCACACATTTAAAAGAAAAAAATCTTTCTACAACACTGAAATTAAAAAAGATATAAAATGTTTTGTTGGCATATCTTATTTTCCAATTGATATAAAAAAAACAACAAAAAATAAATATACTATTTTAATCAATTTTGGAGGGGTTAACGATATTAAATTAATTAATAAAAGTCTTAAAATAGTTTCTAAATTAGAATGTAAAAATATTTTAATTTTAAGCAAATTTTATAAAAAAACAAATCTCAAAAATAATTTTTATAATAAAAATATAACAATTGTAAAATATATTGATGATATGAACTTTATTTATTCTAATATAAAATATTCAATTGGAGCTGCAGGAATTTCTTTATATGAAAAAATATTCAATAATATTCCAACCATATCTTCACTAGTTGTAGGAAATCAAATTAACAACTATAAAAACTTTAGTGAAAAAAATTTACTTATAAAATTTAACAATGCAATCAGAATGGATCAAAATAAATTACTTTCTAAACTTGATAATCTTCAAAAAAGATTATATTTTTTCAATAAGAAAATTGATAATAAATTATTACAAATTTTTCATAACATATGAGTAGATTGGAAAAAAAAATAATCAACCAATTGAATAAATATGGATATTCTATTGTAAGTGATGTTTTTTCAGAAAATAAATGTATAAATACAATTTATGCAATCAATCAATTATTAAAAAAAGTTAATAAAAAAAAATGATGAACGTATGCTTGTTGACCATGGACAAGTAGTTTTAAGAGATTTAATTTTAAAAAGTCCTAAAATATTTTTAAAATATTTAAATATTCCATTAGTTAAGAAAATTTTAAATAAAGTTTTTTAAGATAAATACATTTTAGATAACTATATGGTTAATAACAGTATTAGTGTTAAAAAAAAATATAAAGCATTAGTTCACGTAGATTCTCATCTACCAGCAAAGGAATTAGAAAATACATCTGATATAGTATTTTTGTTATGCCTTGATAATTTTACCAAAAATAATGGTTGTACTAAAATTTGGCCTAAAAGTCATAAGCTTGGTGTTAGGATCCAAAATAAAAAAAATACTTAAAACAAAATAATAAATTCAAATTTGTAGAAGCAAAAAGAGGATCAATGATTTTCTTTCTGGGTCAAACCTGGCATCAAATTGGTCAAAACATAAATAATGAGAGTAGATGGGGAATTTTAATGCATTTTAAAAGATGGTGGATTAAACCATCAACTGATTTTACTAAATGTAGAAAAAAAATATATAAATTATTAAATGATCATGAGAGACAATTATTTGGTTTTAATTCCATTTCACCTAAATATGACTTTAAAATAAAACACGAGTGCTAAAAACATTAAGAAATGTTAAAAATGTGAGTATAAATTATTTTAAAGCAATATCTTATTAGTTAAAAAACTTATAAAGATAACTTAAAACAATTAATTAAATTGTTATAATGACCCAATTCATATAAAACACTATATTTATAAATCAGATAAATTTTTAATGAAATTATATAATTTTAAAACATACAAGGTTTTACCTATGTTAATTAAAAAGAAAGTGAGATTGACCATATTGATTTTTTTAGCAGGTAAAGAAAATGTTTAATAATAAAAATATCTTAATTACTGGTGGCACAGGGTATTTTGGTAGAAGGTTTATTGTAAGGCTTTTGAATATATATAAACCTAAAAAAATTATTATATTTTCAAGAGACGAAGCTAAACAATATGAAATGCAAAATGAAACAGCTTTTAGAAAAAATTTAAAGCTTATAAGGTTTTTCTTAGGTGATGTAAGAGACGCAGATAGGCTTAGAATGGCGATGAAAGAAGTTGATTATGTAATTCATGCAGCGGCTTTAAAACACGTTCCATCAACAGAGTATAACCCTACAGAGTGTATTCGAACCAATATTTCAGGTGCAGAAAATGTAATAAGAGCCTCTATTGATTGTAATGTAAAAAAAGTAATAGCATTATCAACTGATAAAGCAGCTAATCCAATTAATATATATGGTGCCACTAAACTTGCATCAGATAAATTGTTTGTAGCTGCAAATAACTTATCTGGCAAGAAGGGTCCTAAATTTTCTGTTGTGAGATATGGAAATGTATTTGCTTCAAGAGGCTCTGTAGTTCCTTTTTTTAAAAAGCTAACAATAGATAAAAAAAAAATTTTTTCCAATTACAGATATAAATATGACGAGGTTTGTTATAACAATTAACGCAGCTATAGATTTAGTTTTTAATTCATTTAAGTTTATGCTTGGAGGTGAAATTATTGTACCTAAAATTCCTTCTATAAGAATTAAGGATTTAGCTAGAGCAATAGACGCAAATAAAAAAATAAAATTAGTTGGAATGAGACCTGGAGAAAAATTGCATGAAATATTATGTCCACTAGATGACGCTAGGTTAACGCTTGAATTCAAAAAACATTTCATAATAATACCATCTATTAATTTCGAAACCCAAGTCAAAAAATTTAAAAAAAATAAAAATAAAGAAATAGGTAAATTTGTGAAAAATGATTTTAAATATGATTCTGGGAGCAATCCAAATTTTTTAAGTGTTAATGAGATAAAAAAATTGTTAAATCAGTTATAAGCAATGACAATTAAAATCTCTTCCAAAAAAATTGGAATAAACCATCCTACTTTTATAATTGCCGAAATATCTGCAAATCACAATCAATCTTTATCAAAAGCATACAAGATAATTGCAGGTGCAGCTAAAGCAGGAGTGGATGCTATTAAATTACAAACCTACACGGCTGATACTATGACTGTAAAATCTCATAGTAATAAATCATTAATAAAAAATAAAAGAAGTCCATGGAATGGAGAAAACCTGTACAAATTATATAAAAAAGGGTCAACACCATGGCATTGGCACAAAAAATTATTTTTGTATGCAAAAAAACTTGGATTAATTGCATTTAGCACACCATTTGACTCATCATCATTAGATTTTCTGGAGACATTAAAAGTGCCACTGTATAAAATTTCTTCTTTTGAGATAACTGATATACCCCTACTTAAAAAAGTAGCATCAACTAAAAAACCTGTAATTTTATCAACAGGTATGGCAAACCTTAGTGAAATATCAGAAGCAATTAAAACATTAAAAAAAAATGGTTGTAAAGAAATAGTTTTATTAAAATGTACTAGTTCTTATCCGACAAAATTTAGTGATGTAAATTTACTTACTATACCAGCATTAAGAAAAAAATTTAATTGTCAAGTAGGACTGTCAGATCACACGGTAGGTGAAATATCAGCAATAACAAGTGTTGGTTTAGGCTCATCAGTAATTGAGAAACATATAACAATAAATAAGAAAAATTCATTAGATGGTTCCTTCTCTCTTGATCTAGATGAATTAAAAAATTTTGTAAAAAATTTAAGAATAGCAAAAAAATGTTTAGGAAGAATTAACTTTGAACCAACTTTTGATGAAAAACAAAATCTTAAATATAGGAGAAGAATAATTGCAAAAAAAGAAATAAAGAAAAATGAAAAATTTACAGAAGAAAATATTATTTGTTTAAGAGGTGTTAAAGGACTTCTGCCTAAATTTTATTCCAAAATAATTAATAAAAAGTCAAAAAAAAATATAAGATCTAATCAGCCTATCAGAAAAAACCACTATATTTGAATAAATGAGAATCTTACCATACAGTAGACAAAATATTGATAAGGATGACATAAATGCAGTTGTGAAGGTATTAAAGTCGGACTATTTAACACAAGGTCCAAATGTCAGTATTTTTGAAAAAAAATTATCTCAAAAAGTTGGAAGTAAATATGGGATTGCTGTTAATAGTGCTACTAGTGCTTTACATATCGCATGCGTTTCACTAGACATTCGTAAAGGTGATATTGTTTGGACCTCAGCCAATTCATTTGTTGCTTCGATAAATTGTGCAAAATATTTAGGTGCTGAAGTAGACTTTATTGATATTGAAGAAAAATTTTACAACCTTTCAATTACAGACTTAGAAAAAAAATTAATTTTAGCTAAAAAAAAAAAAAAATTACCTAAACTAATCATTGCAGTACATTTTGCAGGGTTTCCTTGTGATTTAAAAAAACTCTATAAACTTTCAAAATTATATAAATTTAAAATAATTGAGGATGCGTCTCATGCATTAGGGGCTAAATATTATGGAAATTATATTGGTAATTGTAATTATTCAGAGGTTATTATCTTTAGTTTTCATCCAGTTAAAATAATTACTTCTGGTGAAGGAGGGATGTGTTTAACCAACAAAAAAAAATTAAGAGATAAAATGCTTTTGCTAAGATCTCATGGGATCACAAATGATCCAAAAAAATACATAAATAAAAAATATAAAGAGCCATGGTATTATGAGCAGCAAATATTAGGTTACAATTATCGTTTATCTGACATTCACGCTTCGTTAGGAATAAGCCAATTAAAAAAATTGGATAAATTTGTTAAACAAAGAAATTTGATAGCAAATAATTATTTAAA
>MDSY01039054.1_pt1 | contig 16765 bp, 11 predicted proteins | sample 811131 | NCBI WGS metagenome assembly MDSY01 (sample SAMN05326643, study PRJNA326480) | marine metagenome | isolation source: seawater | place: Atlantic Ocean: South West | collected 2010
ATACTCATCAGAAAACAAGAATTAATGACCCGAGGGCTGATGTTTTAATTTTCACCAGTCCTTCAAATGCAAGGGCTTATTTTTCGAAATTCGTACTAATAAATAAACAAAAAGTGATTTCTATAGGTCCTTCCACAGGTAGTCAACTAGATAAACTAGGAATACTAAACTATTTGACACCAAAATCTACGGGAGAGCTAGGTTTGATTGATTTAATTTAAAAGTAAAATGTTAAACACTAAAATATTCCTTAGACCTAGGTCGCGCTCTTTTCACCCCAAACCTTAGTTCCTTCAGTACAGTTTTTACAGATATCTATTTCACCTCTAGATTTTAAAATTGACTGTCTAAAACCTTTATACTTTTTACCATTCCAAATGGATTTAAAGTCTTGGTCGGCTAACTGACCCAATTGATGTGTTGCATCTTTATCGAAACAACAAGGAACAATCCCTCCATTCCAAGTAATAACACATCCTTGCCACATTCTCCAACAAGAATTAATCATTTTATTTTTCACACCCCATGTACCGTCCCTTTTTTGATAGTATCTTGAATATTTGTCGATAGAAGGAATTAATTCATTCCCATTTTCATAATTATATACTTGTGCAGTTTTTAATCTAACTTCATCAACTCCAATATCTTTTCCTAATTTTAAAACATCATCAATTTGATGCTCATTAGGTTTTACTACTAAAAACTGAAAAATAACAAAAGGCTTTGTAGAGTTCATCTCATTTTTAGCGGCAATAATATTCCTAGCACCCTCTATTACCTTCTCTAACTTACCACCCACTCTATAGGATTGATAAGTTTCTTGACTGGTTCCATCAATAGATATTATTAATCTATCTAAGCCTGATTCAATCGTTTTTTTAGCAATATCCGGTTTTAAATAATGAGCGTTAGTAGAGGTTGCAGTGTATATTTTATTGTCGTGAGCAAACTTCACCATATCCAAAAATTTTGGGTTCAAATAAGGTTCGCCTTGAAAATAAAAAGTAAGATAATGAAGTTCTTTTTTTAACTGTGTAATCGAATCCTTAAAAAATTTATTCTCTAACATCCCTGTCGGCCTTGTAAAAGCCCTCAGACCACTTGGGCATTCTGGACATCTTAAATTACATGAAGTCGTAGGCTCAAATGAAATACTTGCGGGATATCCCCACTGAACAGGCTTTTTTGTAATTCTCGACCAATAATAACTAGCCAACAATTTTGCACTATTAAAAACCTTAGAAGGAGTTAATTTAGATGCTAAGTTGAGTTGATCTTTTAGTCTAGCTTTCAATTATTATAGAATTAACCCTCTAAATTACATAAAGCATGTCTATTTAATCGTGAAATCAAAAACTTTGGAGTATATTTTAACTTTAACAAACTTGGAATAGTCTTTGTTTATAAAAAGAAAATTAACTCGTATGAGAATAAGGTCATTTATAACAGTTAGTATTATTGCGGGAAGCTTGTTGGGTTTTACTCCTGATAATGATACTAGCAAAGAACAAACTGGCACTATTAGAAAACTAAAACAATTATCATTTAAAAAAGGTGAGTTTTTAGAATATGATGTTTCATATGGTTTTTTCGATGCAGCCAAAGCCACTCTTGAAATAGCGCACAAAACAAAAGAAATCAATGGAAGAAATACCATGCATATTATTGGGAAGAGTAAATCCTCTGGGGCTGTCAGGTGGTTTTTTAAAGTTGATGATCGGTACGAAACTTTTTTAGATGAAGAAGCTATTTTACCTTGGAAATTTGTTCGTCACGTACGCGAGGGAGGCTATTCATTAGATAGAAGCATCGATTTCGACCAGTTTGAAAATAAAGCAACAGTTTTTCAGAAGGACACTAAAAACTACACTGTAAAACCTAATACTCAAGACTTACTTTCGGCCTTTTATTATGCTCGGACACTTGACTTGCAAGATGCTAAAATTGGTCAAGAATTCGTTATAAACACCTTTTTTGATAGAGAGATGTACCCTTTAAAAATTAAATTTTTAGGAAAAGATAAAATAAAAACTAAGTTAGGTAAATTTAAGTGTTTAAAATTTCGCCCAATGGTGGAAAAAGGTCGAGTATTCAAAGAAGAGGAAGATATGACATTATGGATTAGTGATGATGCTAATAAAGTTCCTATAAGATTAAAAGCAGACCTTCTAGTTGGAGCTATCAAAATGGACTTAATTGCTCACAAAAACCTTTCAGGGAAATTAAATCTAATTGACGATTAAAAATTACTTAAATGCTTTCCGTTATATAAGCGCAACTTTTTTAATAATTCTTAAAGGTTAATTTAAAAGAATATTCATAGCATCATTACTTCCTAACAGAATAATTTCTCTTGTAAAAATCTATGTATCTTAACACATCTCTGAACTTAAATAGTTTAGTATAATTTGATTTAGAAATCATAAAATAAAGATCTCCAATATTTGGGTTTTCAGGTACAAACTTCTGAACAACAGTTCCGTAATACTTTCCCGATTCACTATTAGTTCTAAAGGGCTTTACAACGACAACATCCTCTTTGTCCGACCATGCTATTGATTTAGAATTAAGCTTTTTATCTGAATAATACTCTTTGTTAAAATTAGATACTTTATTTAATAGCTCATTTGATTTATTGGTTTCATTACTAAATATCATCACAAAATAATGAGGTTCATTTTCTGAAATAACAAAGGCCTTTTCTTTATTTAAGGAATCTTTTTTTACTGCAATATTAATTGCTCGTTCTCTTGCAAAACCACCCAAAATTAGATCAACATCATGAGCTACCTCAGTCCCAATATTATCCTTGTAGACTTTTTTTAAATAAAACTCTAGAGAGTCTTTACCGTAAATATTTCCCTTCGAGAATGCATTAATTAAATCAAACTTAGCAGCTAACTCTCCATCACCCAAATTACTTCTGAAAGCTTTTACATCATTAACTACATTTTCATACTGCTCTTGCTTATATTTCTCAAATATATCTTGATAAAATTTATCGTGCGCAACCCGTTTTTGCTCTTGCTCAGCTAACATATTAGGATTTAACAATAATTGTGTGTACTCTGAAGTAGGATAGTCTTTTACCAATTTATTTTTAACCTCTACTCTTAAGGTCGTTTTATTAACTTTATCATAATTTCGGTATAATTGATAGAGCGTAATGGACTCTTTATAGTTCCTTGGGAATCGACTATTAAGCTTATTAAAATAATAAATCGAATTTGGTAAATCATTAAAATTATCTCTGTATAAAACGCCCAATTGGTAATATGAATTAATTATTTTCTGATTAGCAATTTCTTGTTTATCGACACCAATTGGTAAATTTTTTAAATAAAATGCTACTGTTTGATCGTCTGGAAGATTGTCTGGATTAATATCTCCTTCTTCATCTTCCTGTTCAATAGCATTAAAAGAAATAGAGGTCTTGTCGTCTCTACGCCAATTATCCTCTAAAGCCCTGTCTCCCCAAAGCCCAATAAACTCAGACTTTCCTGCAGCTAATAAAGATGGGTTATCAAAAATCCATGTAGCACCACTATTTCCATTAATCGATTGATCAAGAATCGCTTTCTCTCTCTCTACATCTTGTTGAATTTTTTCAAGATCTGCTGCTTCTTTTGCTCTTGCTATTTTCTCCGCAACAAAAGCTGTCCTTTCCTCTTCAGACATCGCTACTATCTGAAGTAAACTATCTTGTACCTGCACAATTTTTAAATGCTTGACCAAATCTTTTAGACTCTCATTTTTATTTGAAATTTCTTGGTAATTGGGAAATTCCTTTGGAAGTGCTATAAGTGTTGAATCAAAGTAATTTGCAGCATTTATATAATCGGGCTGTTCAAAATAGTAATTTCCCAAAGCTAAAAATGATTTTCCTTTTTGCTTTTGATTATTTACGCTCTTCCTTGCAGACATTTTATAATTCTCAATAGCATTTTCTTCTTGCCCTTGTTTTTCATACACTTTTGCTAAAGCAAAATATATTTGATCCTGATATTCTTTATTCTTGAAGTCTTTTAACATCTTCTCTAGAATTTTAGCAACCTTACTTCCATCACCTTCATAAGTAGTTGCTAAATTAATTTTAGCATTAAACTGTAAATCATAATTCGTAGCTTTTTTTGCTATTAATTTATAAATATCTGATGCTTTTGATGGAGCGCCTTCTTTTTGATAAAGTTGGGCAAGAATAAATTGCAACCTACGCTTTAATTTTTTATTCTTTGTTTGATCAATAGCATTTTCAAAAGCAGGAATAGCCTTAGCGTAATCACCATTTCTTTTAAAGTTTATGGCCTCAATAATGGCTAAATCATCTTTAAATTTTTCAGGAAACTCTTTATCTTGATGTATTGCTATAATAGTAGTTTCTGCGTCAACAAAATTCTCTTGATATATATAAGTCAAAACCAACCAAAGCCAGGCTTTATAACGTTCATCCCCTTTTTTATAGGTGTTTTTAATAAAAAGAAAAGTTTCCTTTGCTGCTTCTAAATCATATTTTAAAAATCTTGCCTTTCCTATTAACAAATAACAATTATCAATCATTTGATTGAACTCAACGTCATCCGAATTCACTTTGAATTTCATAGAGTGCCGATCAATCATTTTAGCCCCCTTTTTAACAGCTCTATTTAAATTTGAATAGTAATTTTTGTTAGTCTTTTCATTCCCAAATTGAAATACATCAATCAAATTATCAAAATCATCAGTATGATTACTCGAAATGTTTTTCTTGGCTTCGTTAAAAGCTTCGTTACCATTAAAAAAACCATTGTATTTTACTGTTATGTAATGATAATTACGATTTAAAAATGCATTTTTTTCAGTTGTACAAGAATGTAATAGCACTACAATCAGCATGGCTGAATACAAGAAAAATGATGATGTTTTTAAATTAGTTTTCACACTTTGTTATTTGATTCCGCAATACGAACGTTCAAAGGTAGTAAATCGTATTTACAAATGATATTTCGAGCATAATTTGAACGAATAACTTTGAGAGTATCTTTCGATTAACCTCTGATTTTTAAATAAAACTTCTGAAGTATAATTAGACTTTTCAACTTGGAGGAATTTGATATTTCGCTTCATTTCATCAGCACGGCTTGTTAAAAATGCTTTCATATATTTTGTTTTTGAATAAACGAAGAGACGTTAATTGTAATGCCTATACAAACTTTTTCGAGTCATCAAATGGATGATAAAAGGATTCCATATTTTTTTGGAAAAAGGTACTATTCTAATTTGTTTTTAAATTGAGATCCCAAATCAAAACCAATTGGCTCCAGTAAATTGGTTTTTGGATTTAAGTAAAACCTTAAATTATACCATCGTAAAACTTGCTTTCCTCCCATAAGCCTATTTATAACAATAAAAGTTGCCCATTTTTGAACGTCGAAAACTTGTTCGGGAGTTTTTTCATAACTCAAATATGCCTTCAAGACTGAAATTGCTTCAACTCCTTTTTTTTTAGAAAATCCATTTTTATTGGTTAACTCAATAGGATTTGATAGTCTTATTGAGTTAACCACGATTAATTTGTTTTGGTATCTGCTTAACCCAATCCCAAAATCGATCTTAATTAAACTTTAATATAGGTACAATAGGTTTATTAAAATAATAGCACAAAAAAGGGAAGCTAAAAAGCTTCCCTATATTTTTGAAATAGAAAAAATTACTTATTTCTTTTTCTTTCACCTTCATTTAAGAAGATTTTTCTAATTCTAATTTGAACTGGAGTTACTTCAACATACTCATCACTTTGAATATATTCTAGGTATTCTTCAAGAGTTCTTTTAATTGCTGGAACGATTTTAACTGCATCATCAGTTCCTGATGAACGAACGTTAGATTGCTTTTTAGCTTTTGTAACGTTAACTGTCAAATCACCTTCACGGCTGTTTTCACCAATTACCTGACCTTCATAAATTGCTTCATTTGGATCAATAAAGAACTTACCTCTTTCCTGAAGCTTGTTAATAGAGAAAGGAACCGAACTTCCAAGTTCCATACTAATCAATGCACCATTCTGACGTTGAGGAATATCTCCTTTCCATGGTTCGTATCTTACAAAACGGTGAGCCATAATAGCCTCTCCCGATGTAGCAGTAAGCATAGAACCTCTCATTCCGATTAATCCTCTTGAAGGAACATCAAATTCGATTTTAACTCTGCCTCCTATTGGAGTCATCGATTTCAATTCACCTTTATTCTTAGTGATCATTTCGATAACCTTACCTGAAGTTTCGTCTGGAACGTCAACAGTTAATTCTTCGATTGGCTCACATTTCTTACCATCAATTGATCTTATTAAAACTTGAGGCTGACCAACTTGAAGTTCGAAACCTTCACGTCTCATTTCTTCAATTAATACAGCTAAATGCATAATTCCTCTTCCCGAAACCATCCACTTATCTCCTGCATCAGTATCAGCAACTTTCATTGCTAAATTTTTCTCTAATTCCTTAGATAAACGATCCTTGATGTGACGAGAAGTAACATACTTACCTTCTTTACCGAAAAATGGAGAGTTGTTAATAGTAAATAACATACTCATTGTAGGCTCATCAATTGTGATTGCAGGCAACCCTTCTGGTTCTTCGATATCTGCGATTGTATCTCCAATTTCAAATCCTTCAATTCCGGTAATTGCACAAATATCTCCAGCTTCAACTTCCTGAACAGGTCTTTTTCCTAATCCTTCAAAAACCATTAATTCTTTTACCTTCGCTTTGACGATTGAACCATCTCTTTTTACCAAAGAAATTTGTTGGTTAACTTTTAAAGTTCCTCTTACTAATCTTCCAATAGCAATTCTACCTACAAAAGCAGAATAGTCTAAAGATGTAATTTGAAGTTGAGTATTTCCTTCTGGGATTTTTATAGTAGGTATATGTTTAATTATTTCTTCAAAAATAATATTAACGTTGTCAGTGGGTTTTTGCCAGTCATCACTAAGCCATCCGTTTTTTGCAGAACCATATACAACTGGAAAATCTAATTGATCTTCAGTTCCACCAAGGTCAAACATTAAATCGAAAACTTTTTCATAAACAAATTCTGGATCACAGTTTTCTTTGTCTACTTTATTTACACAAACCATTGGTTTTAATCCCAATTCGATTGCTTTTTGTAATACAAAACGAGTCTGAGGCATTGGTCCTTCAATAGCATCTACCAACAAGCAAACACCATCACACATCTTTAAAACTCGCTCTACTTCCCCACCAAAATCACTGTGTCCTGGAGTGTCTATAATGTTAATTTTGTAGTCTTTATATTGAACAGAAGCATTTTTAGAACGAATGGTTATTCCTCTTTCCTTTTCTAAATCATTGCTATCCATGATTAATTCTCCAACCTCTTGATGCGCTGCGAATACCCCTGAGGCATGAAGCATTTTATCAACTAGGGTTGTTTTTCCATGATCAACATGCGCTATAATCGCAATATTTTTAACCTTCATAAAAACATTATTTTAATTAAATCAGGCGCAAAGATACAGCTAAATGTATTACCGAATCAAGTTAAAACGTTTAAAGTGTAGATATTAATAAACTGATTAGATGATTATTTGATTAAATCCCTTCTCCGCTGATAGTTCATATAAAAAATAGCTAAGCTTAATCCTACGGTAACATAAGCCATTATTGAAACAGTATTATTTGACATTCCAGAAAAAGCATCGCCAGAAACCTCATCACCGGAAGTCGATTTTAAAAAAATAAATAGAACCAACCCATTATGAATAAAATGAATTATTATTGGAAACAATAAATTTTTCCCCCAATAATATATATATCCAAGAATAACACCTAGAACGAAGTAATAAAAAAAATTTGTAAAATTAAAGTGGATTAAAGCAAAGATTAAAGCAGACAGGGCTATTCCGTTATGATGGTTTGAATTTTGATTAAACAGCTTCATTAAATAACCTCGAAACATAACTTCCTCGCCAATTGCAGGGACTAAAGCCAGTCCTATAAATGTTATGAACCAACCTCTTTCCGCATTTGGAAACAGCATTATGTAATTAGATATAAGATTTTTATTATCCTCTAATTCTGTCACTCCAAATAAGCGCTCCTGTAGTGAGTTCAAACCTAGCAACTCATTTAAATAGACTGCATCATTTCCAATCTGCTGAACATTAATTGATAAAATTATTGACGCTAAAAATAAAATAGGTGTCTTATTTTCGAATGTAAACGACTTTAAAGCCTTAGGTTGAAATAATTTTGCAAAAAGCAAACCCAATCCTAAAAAAACGACGAGGTTATAAATCATATTTAAATAAAACCCTGTGTTTAGAATATTTGGATTCGTTTGACTGATAATTTCATTTATTCTTTTAAAAATTTCAATATCATTTATTGTACCTTCTGTAGCGTCTAACGCTAGCTTATTTACACCAACACCTGTCACTCCGTTTGTAAATTCTTGAAAACCTTCAAGTGTAAGTAAAGTAACGATACTATTTAAAACAAGCATTGCAACAAACAGTAGCATCATTGATACTGCTATTTTTTTACCTATTGGCCACATCTTCAATTTGTCTAAGGACATTGGAAATTTCTTTTGAATTATCTTTGTGAAATAATTATGGGCGTAAAGATAGGAAATATAGACCTTGGGGATTTCCCTTTATTGTTAGCACCGATGGAAGATGTGAGTGATCCCCCTTTTAGAGCGCTTTGCAAACAGCAAGGTGCCGATATGATGTACACTGAATTTATTTCAAGTGAGGGCTTAATTCGAGATGCTACTAAAAGTGTACAAAAATTAGATATATACGATTACGAGCGTCCAATTGGTATTCAAATTTTTGGCGGAAACATGGAAAGTATGATCGAAGCCACACAAATTGTAGAAAAAGCCAATCCTGATGTAATTGATATTAACTATGGCTGCCCAGTAAAAAAAGTGGTTTGTAAAGGTGCTGGGTCAGGAATTCTTCAAGACATTCCCAAAATGGTTAAACTGACTGAAGCTGTAGTTAAAGCGACCAATAAACCCGTAACGGTTAAAACAAGATTGGGCTGGGATGACGATACTAAATATATTGTTGAAGTAGCAGAGAGATTACAAGATGTTGGTATTCAAGGTATCTCTATTCATGGCAGAACCAGGAAACAAATGTATAAGGGTGAGGCTAAATGGGACTTAATCAGAGAGACTAAAAGTAATCCTAGACTAAATATTCCTGTTTTTGGGAATGGAGATATTAATTCACCTGAAAAAGCCCTTCAATATAAAAATGAATTTGGTGTTGATGGGATTATGATAGGGAGGGCTTCTATTGGTTACCCATGGATTTTTAACGAAATAAAACACTTTGTCAAAACTGGCGAAATTCTTGCTCCACCAACTATAAAAGATAGAGTTAATGCAGCTAAAACACACTTATTGGAGTCTATTAGATGGAAAGGTTTAACACTTGGAATCTTAGAAATGCGACGTCACTACACTAATTATTTTAGGGGATTACCTGGAATAAAGAGTTATCGTTTAAAACTAGTGACTTACCAAACAGAAGATGAAATTTTAGCTACGCTAGATGAAATTTTAAAAGTTTACCGATAATCTTTTTTTAATATAAAGCAGGATATTTACCTGGATCTACTTCATTCATAATATCATAGGCTGCATCAAAAATAGACTCTGGATTAGGTTTACTAAAGTAGTTTCCATCAGAACCATAAGCTGGTCGGTGATCTTGAGCTGATAATGCTCTCGGAGCTGAATCAAGGTGAAAATAACCTCCTTGCTCGTCCAAAATCTGCTGCATCATGAAACCTGTTGCACCTCCAGACACATCCTCATCTAAAACAATTAATCTATTCGTCTTTTCAAGACTTTTAACAATCTTTCCATGCGTATCAAATGGTAACAAAGTTTGAACATCAATCAACTCAGCTGAAATTCCAGTTTCTCTTAATGAACGCACTGATTCTTGGGCAATCCCTACACAGGAGCCATAGGTAACTATGGTAATATCTGTTCCTTCCTCAATAGTTTCAGGAACACCAACAGGAACCTTAAATTCCGCTAAATTTGTAGGAAGTTCTTCTTTCTTTCTGTACATTAAAAGTGGCTCAATTACTAATGAAGGGTCATGAGCAGACAACAATGTATTGTACATTCCAGCAGCTTGCGTCATGTTACGCGGAACACAAACAATAAAGCCTCTAAGAGAATTAACAATCATTCCAAGTGGTGAACCAGAGTGCCAAATCCCTTCAAAACGGTGCCCTCTTGTTCTTATGATCATTGGTGATTTCTGACCGCCTTTTGTTCTCCAATGTAACGACGCAACATCATCTGTAAGCGTCATTAAACCGTAAACTAGGTAGTCCAAATATTGAATCTCAGCAATTGGTCTTAATCCACGGATGGCCATTCCTGAACCTTTTCCCATTATAGCAGCCTCTCGAATACCAGTATCAAAGACCCTTAGTTCTCCATACTTATCCTGTAAGCCTTCACAACCTTGGTTTACACCACCAATCTTACCTGTGTCTTCACCAAAAATAGCAACCTTAGGATTGGAGGCTAGAATAGCATCAAAATTTTCTCGTAATATAATTCTACCATCAACAGGATTTGGCTCATCTGAATAGGTAGGTTTAACCTCTTTTACACTTAACGCCGCAAACTCACCATGGGCATAAAGCAGAGAATTATACCTGTCGAAATTCGTGATTTTGGATTCGTTTAACCAATTCGCTAATATTTTTTTTTCTTCTGGAATATCTTCAAAACGAACTAGTCTTAATACTTTTTTAGCAGCACTAATCATGTAGTTTCTGTAAATATCCATTTGCCCCGTCAATTCATCACGGTGCTTTTTGATAAAAGTTCTACTTCTACTTTTAGCAGCAATAGCGTCAATCATTGCCAAAACTTCGGCTAATTCAGATTTGAGAGGAGTAATGTAGTTTTTCCAAGCATCATTTTTTGCATCGCGAACCGCTCTTTTCGTATTCTTGTGAACTTCCTCTAATTCTTCTTCGTTAGCCCAACCGTTCTCAATTATCCATTTCTTAAACTGAACAATACAATCATATTCTTTTTCCCAGTTTAATCTATTTTTCGATTTGTACCTTTCATGAGAGCCAGATGTTGAGTGACCTTGAGGCTGCGTTAATTCAATCACATGAACCAAAACTGGAGTATGATCTTCACGTGCCATTTTAGCTGCTTTATCATAAACCGCGCAAAGCTCAGGGTAATTCCAACCTCTCGCTTTTAAAATCTCAATACCATTCGAACCATTTTCTTTAGCAAAACCTTTAAGCGCTTCCGAAATACTACCTTTAGTTGTTTGCTTTTCAACAGGCACTGAAATAGCATGACCATCATCCCATACACTCATCACAACAGGGATTTGTAAAACACCCATTGCATTTATTGCCTCTAAAAATATCCCTTCAGATGTTGATCCATCTCCAATCGTTCCGAAGACAATCTCATTTCCGTTATTTGATAAAGTAGAAAACTGATTCAAATCTTTATTTTCACGAAATAATTTTGATGCTAACCCCAACCCCATTATTCTAGGCATTTGGGCTGCAGTTGGTGATAAATCGGTGGTGGTGATTTTAATCTTAGTCATGTCCTTCCAAGTTCCATCATCATTGATGAATCTAGTCCCGTAATGGCAATTCATTTGACGACCAGCCGAATGAGGTTCATTATCAACATTTGTATCAGAAAATAACTGAGCATAGTATTCTTGGAGGGAAACTTCACCTAAAGCTAACATTATGGTTTGATCGCGATAATAACCACTTCGGTAGTCACCATCCATGAACTGTTTAGCTAAACAAAGCTGCGCAAGCTCTTTACCATCTCCAAAAATACCAAATTTAGCTTTACCTGTTAACACTTCTCGTCTACCTAAAAGGGATGCTTCGCGGCTTTCCATCATGATTCTGTAATCATTAAGAATCATATCTTTCACAACTGCCTCTTCAAGCTTTTGGTCTGAAGTTGATGGATTTTTTTCGTTACTCATAAAGTTCGATTTTGATTAAATACCAATCACCATTTGCATATGATAAATGAAAAAATCATGCGAGATTCACTAAACTACAAATTTATGAGATGAATTAAAAGAGTAAAAAAGCTTCCAATATAGATTTTCAGCAACATGAAAAACTATTAAAGCTAATTCACAATCGAAAAATATACTTGAAACATCAAAATATTTTTCTATCTATAAAAACTAATTAGAAAAAAGTTTATTTCAGATTTGAAGGTCACCAAAATAAAAATGCTATTAGTCTTTCTGTTGCAAACGGAAATTATAATCGTATCAGAAGTGATGGTATTTAATATTACAGAATTAGGTCTAACAGTGTACAATATATAGGTTATTTTATTTCTGTTTTTAGTGGGGTTTTACCAAACTGGAGATTATTAAGATTAAATTATGGTTAAGAATATGTTTCGGGAACTTACTATTGGGATTTGAAATATAATGATATTGCAGGCGGGGATTATTCATAAAACGGATATGTTCAATTACTAAAACCTTGAATTATAAAGAAATTAATTTGTACTCTTTTTTAGAAAAATGTTTTTTACAATCTATAAATTAAGTTTCTCTAAATCCTCAGGAGTGTCAATTCCAATACTTTCATGTTGCGTTTCAGAAATAAAAATTTGATAGCCGTTTTCCATCCATCTTAGTTGCTCTAAACTTTCACTCATTTCCAGTTCTGATGGGGCAAGTTTTACCAATTTTTTTAACACTTCAGTTCTGTAACCATACAATCCTACGTGCTTAAAAAAACTTTGTTTTTCAATCCAATCTGCTTTCTCTAAATCCCGCACAAAAGGTATCGGATTTCTAGAAAAGTAAATTGCTCTTTTATCAATTCCCGAGACAACCTTTACCACGTTAGGATTAAAAACATCTACAGATTTAGTGAGTTTCTTTTTGAGTGTTCCTATTTGAGCTGGGGTTGACTTAAATAAATTGACCAATTCAATTAATTGAGATTGATGTATAAAAGGTTCATCTCCTTGTATATTTACCACAACATCAAAATCTTCAGAAAGATGCTCAATAACTTCGCCACAACGATCTGTTCCACTTTGATGATTTACATCAGTCATTGCAACCTCTCCTTTGAAATCTAAAACAACTTGTTTGATGCGTTCATCATCGGTTGCAACAATTACTTTTTGGAAAAGTCCTGAGCCATTGGCTTTTTCATAAACATGCTGAACCATTGGCTTTCCTTTAATATCAACTAAAGGTTTTCCTGGGAAACGGGTGGATGCGTAACGTGCCGGTATGATTGCAATAATATTCATAGTGCTAAGTTAGTATTTCGTTTTCGATTGAACATTGAGGACCCCAAGTGATACCGAAATATTTAAGATAAAAATAATAACTATTAAAGTAAATGTAATCTCTCAGCTCCTTTTTCAAGTTCCTCCAATTCTTTAGCGAAACAAAATCGCAGCATATTATCTTGCCGTTTGTTCTCATAAAAAACTGAAATAGGAATAGAGGCAACTCCATTTTCAATAGTCAACTTTTTAGCGAAATCCACATCGTTTTCACCAGATATTGCAGTATAATCTAATAGCTGAAAATAAGTGCCCGAACATTCTACCGGTTTAAACTTACTTCCCTCTAAACACTTCAAAAAGAAATCCCTTTTCTCTTGAAAAAACGAAGATAATTCAAGATACTTATCTTTATTTAAGGTATAATCAGCTAGTGCATATTGCAATGGTGTAGGGATAGCATAAATTTGATACTGGTGTGCACGCATGAATTCGTACATTAACTCTTTTGGGGCGCAAACATATCCCATTCTCCAACCCGTTATGTGGTATGTTTTTCCTATTGAATAAACAGTAAATGCTCTTTCGGCCAACTCTGGATATTTACATATACTTTCATGTGGTTTACCATCAAAAGTTATGTGCTCATAAACTTCATCAGACAATATTATAATATTGGAATCTAACACAATTTTTTTGAGCTCTTCAATATCGTCGATAGTTAAAACTTTACCTGTTGGATTTTGCGGAGTATTTATAATTAACATCCTAGTCTTCGGTGTCACCTTAGTCTTGATATCCTCCCAATCAATATCAAAAGAACAAGGTTTTAATGGACTCCTAATTACCGTTCCTTTATTAAACCTTATAACAGGATCGTAACAGTCAAATGCAGGGTCAATAATAATCACTTCATCTCCTGGATTAACAACTGCACTTACTGCAGTAAAAATAGCTTGAGTTGCACCGGCAGTTATACAAATTTCGGTTTCAGGGTCATATGAATGTCCATACATCTCTTCAATCTTCACACTTAATCTTTCTCTAAAAACAACAACACCAGCCATTGGAGCGTATTGATTTTGACCCGATAACATATGTTTATTAACCAAATCAATTAACATATTATCAACATCATATCCAGGGAAACCTTGTGCAAGATTTATAGCGTTGTGTTTCATTGCCAGTCCAGTCATTACTGGGAAAATAGATTGAGGATTGTCAACTAACTTTTGCTGAATATTAAAGTTCATAAGGCTAAGATAGTGAGAATGAACAGAGAATAAGTCAGCTTAAAAATGATTTTTTTGGCACTGTTTTTGGTTTTGTATTAGTAACCTGATACTGTTTTAAAAAGGCTCCAAAGTATTTTACTAAGGAGCCTTTTCTCTTAGTAAAATCAAGTTGATAATTTACGTGCTCTCCTCCTTTCTCACTATCTTCGTTTTTATGCTTAAAAACATCCTTCCTTTTTTTATTTGCAAGACTCTTTTGATGCTTGTTGTAATAGTTTTGTGGGGATGTGGACAGAGAGGGACTCCTTTAGGTGGAGATAAAGATAGTAGACCTCCACAAGTTTTAAAATCAACTCCCGATAGTGCAGAAACTAATTTTACTGGAACTGAATTATCATGGAAATTTGACGAGTATGTAAAAGTTTCAGGATTCAAAAGTGAATTCCTTATATCCCCTCCTGTTAGTCAAATGCCAAAATTTAAACTGGTTGGAAAAAAATTAACTTTAAAGTTTGACACATTACTTAATTCAAATACTACTTATTCCGTTTTCTTGGGTAAAGCTGTAAAAGACCTCAACGAAGGGAATCCTCTTGAAAACAATTTACTTGTTTTTAGTACTGGTGATGTAATTGATAGCCTCTCCTTTCATGGTGAAATATATAATGCCGAAAATATGGAGGCCATTAATAAAGGCATGATTCATTTATATAAAAATCTACAAGATTCAAGTCCTGTAAAAGAAATTCCATCTTATTTCACAAAAATAAATGAAGGACATTTTCATTTTTCCAATTTAGCTGAAGGAACATACAAATTATTTTACCTTGATGATAATAATGGGAATTTCCTCTATGATTTACCAAACGAAGTAATTGCATTTACCAAAAAAGATATTATTGTCTCTATTAATAGGGATTCAACTGAAACTATTTTAAGAGCCTTTTCATCCGCTGAAAAAAAGCAACTTTTACTAGGAAGCAGCTGCGGTTTTAGAGGTGACTTTCGTTTTGAATTTAACTTACCTGTTAAAGATTTTAATATTGAATTAAAGAATCAAGTTTTAAATCCAGATTGGAAAATTTTAAATTGGAATAAAAATAAAGACTCTTTAATTGTTTGGAGTTCGATTTTTGACAATGTTGATTCCGCAACATTTTTTATTGAATATGATGGGAATATTGATACTATTAATTTCAAACTTTCCAACCGAAAAGACATGAGTACCCAACCTTTATCGGTTAGTCATAATTTCAAAGGTTTTGGGAATTATTTTAAAAAACAGGTTGAGTTAAAGTTTTCACAACCAATTTCATCATACGATACTTCTAAAATTTTAATTATCGGCGGAGGCGATTCAACTATTGTTCCAATTAATCAACTGGATAATAGCTTAAGATCGTACAAACTTAATTGGGTTTTGAAAGAAAGTTCAACTTACAAACTTCAATTTCTTCCTAATGCAGTAAAGTCCATTTTTAATGTTTATAATGAGGATACCATTAATATTCATTTCGCTACCACATCCAATAGCTCACTGGGGAACTTAAATATTACTTATGATTTTTTAAAAGCTAAGGGTAATGGAATACTGCAGATTTATTTAGAAAATGAATTATTAAAGGAAATGAAAGTTGAAAACACTAGAGGTAAATATCCTTTAGAAGGATCAAGACCAGGAAATTATACTTTAAAATATATTGCTGACGAAAACAATGATGGGATTTTCACCTCTGGTGACTATTGGAAGAAAAGACAGTCGGAAAAGGTTTATTGGTATAATGAAAAAATAAATCTTAGAGCCAATTGGGATTTAGATATTGAATGGAGATTAATTCCTTAAAGCAAAAGGCATTTATCATGAAAAAGCTTTTCATTACCCTAATTATAATAGTAGTATGTTTATTTGGACTTGACCAACTCTATTCATTTTTAATTCAGGAAAATCGAAATATCAAAGTTTCAAACGCTTTGAAAGGAAAATCGAATTATGATATCTTATACCATGGTCCGTGCGAGCCTTTATTTACCGTAGATGCATCATATATTGATTCATTAATAGGCACTAAATCTTATAATTATGCTTTGAGGCATACAGACTTTGCTGACAACTACCTTCATTTGCACCTATATTTAAAAGCTAACAAAGCTCCAAAACAGGTTTATTTATATGTAACTCCTGAAAGCTTCGATTTAAGATTTAATACTTTTCATAC
>MDSY01008522.1_pt1 | contig 16762 bp, 11 predicted proteins | sample 811131 | NCBI WGS metagenome assembly MDSY01 (sample SAMN05326643, study PRJNA326480) | marine metagenome | isolation source: seawater | place: Atlantic Ocean: South West | collected 2010
ACAGTATTCCCTTCACCTGCATTATAGACGAAACTCCCGCGACAAACACCAGTTATTACCTTGCGTGCGGAGCATTAGTCACAGCAGCAGCAGCATCCGTCTTCTTACTAGCTGTCCGCCTAGTATAACCCATTAGTATATATAATGCTTTTTCTGTATCATAACATGGAAAACACCATGAACACTGCAAACTGTTTGTCGCATATTATAAGCACAGGATTACATCTCGAGGTACTACGCCCTTCTTCAACTTACTGTCTTGGCAATAACACCTTCTTTAGTGTGACTAAGTTTAAAGCATACTCCAACGTATATATCTTTCCTCATATCATAGATAATAGTGCTAATATCATCCGCCTTTTAGACGAAAGTTCCTCCAGAATACCAAGTCGGGTTGTTGTCACCGAAGACCTTTTACCAACTGCAGGGGGTAAAAACACTAATTGTTACTTCGCGTGTGGGACGGTATGCTTAATAGCATCCGCCTTCTTACTAGCGGATGCTATTACGAAGCTAGCCGCTTAGTATAAACCATTTTGTCCCATCGGCGCCTGTTTAAGCATCCTTAGATTAGCTTAGCCAAAAGAGGCTTTTAAAGCTCTAATTTTTATTTTTATGCATCAGTACAACAATTTTCTAGACTCTAGCTGGGTACAAACTTACAAGCACACTGACCAAACCTGACTCGCTGACTCCTTAAACTGGGAAAAGATGTCTAACATTTCTACTTTGGATTCGTCGTTCTTAACATTCTTACATAATTCGTCCTTCGTAAACCAACATATGGCTCTTGACTACTCGTTGAAAGTTTCTTACTTGGATGCTATTTTAATTACGGCTAACTCCGTAAATTATAATGTTTCTACTCTTTATGTTTCTTATCTAAACGACTTATATAACAGTTTTTCTGTTTCTTATCTCCCTCTTATGTCTCTTTTTTTCTCTTCTTACCAAGACGTATATAGCATAATAATGTTGGTCTCCCCCGAGTTAATATTAGCCTTCACGGATTACTTCAACTTTTATCATACACCTGCTTTTATCAACGTTCAGGTTTCTTCCTGTTTTGACTCCTATACTAATAACCTAAACTACATATTCGGCGAAGGGATACTGTCTCTTTTTATGTTTCTATTTTTTTCTTGAGTCTTGGTATACTTTTTCACCACAAACACGCTTCTTACGTGGTCTACTTATAACTATAGCCAGTTTACACGATTTTACGTATATTTCTTCTCAATATCTAAGGATACGAGACTTCAATTCGAAGTTGTTTTGCAGACCGCGGTGTTCTTTTTTTTCTATTGGTCTATGACAATTATGACCTTCGATGACGACAAAGAAGAGCTTATTGAGTATATGGACACTATGTACTTTTATTTCTTTACGTTTGTAATTTTTTATTTTTTCTACAAACACTCTATTCATTACTTTTCGTTTTTAGAAGCTTCCGCTACTGGGTCTCGGTCGACTATGTTTCTTGTAACTCAGTTTAAGGGCGACTTCTTAGCTTTATTCTCAATGATATTGCGCTTCTATTCTTTATTATTGAGGTTAAACGTCTACGATATCCTTGATGATTGCTTGGATTTCTACTATGTTTTTATTGGGGATTTTGACGACGATGAATACTTAAACGAGCTTTTTTTTTCAATACATGGTACTTTGTTTTTTACCATGGATAATCAAGACGACCGCTCTTTCTTATTAGAGGACGAGAACGATTTTTCCTTCGATTTTTTTTATACATACTTTTTAATGTGGGGTAAAATTTTTTACTTTCTATTTTATACTGTTGAGCTCATCGCTCGTTTCGGTTTAGCTTTCTATGTTATATATCTAGTTCTTTTTGAAATTTATGGTGTAAATTGCTCCTACAAAGAAGACTCCTACTTTAGCCTCAAACGGTCTACTCTTTAGTACTATATATTTAATGTTTCGTATCTATACTTTTTTTATGAGCCTCCTTGCCAGCATAGACAGTTTTTTTTCTAAATACAACTACAAAGTTTTCGGCTTTTATATTTATGACAATTGATTACCGTTAATCGCTCTACCGGCTGTAAACCTGCTCTCTAATATTTTTTATTCCATGGCGGCTTTTTTTTCGTACCCGTTTAGTATCACGTACACGGCTTACATAGCGTTTTTCTGCTTTGTAGAAAACTCAGCCATGCACGGGGCGAATTTTATAGTAACTAAAGCTGTTTCTATTGCCTTAAAATTCCTGCTTTGTATCTGCCTTTTGATATTCGCAAGGGGTGGTATACCCCGGTTCCGTTTTGACTATTTAACTCGCCTTGGGTGGATAAGGTTTCTAAGTCTTGTTCTCATGTCTTTTCTTATTGAGCTTTTCTTACTCTCTATGCTTTAGGGAGAAGTACAAATTTTATATTAAATGTTTATTGGTGACTTAAACTTATATTTCATTATTTTTTTTTAATTATAGTGAGCCTTTCTACAAACGTGACAAGTGCATTACATTTACTACTCACAGCAGAGTTATTATGGGTAACTCTCTATGTTATAGTGCTAAATATGGGTATGCTCTATGATAACATAAATCTCCTTTCACTAACTTTCTTCTTTTTAGTTTTGTCTGCGGTAGAGTTTGGTATCGGTATTGTTCTTATTCTTGTCCAAAATGTTTTTTTAAGGTCAATATACCTAAGTGACAATTCTAAAAACTGATTAAAACATAATACACGTTTTTTACTCAGAATTAAAAATTCGAAATTGCCTACCCTGTAAGCTTATATATTAAATGTCTTTACGTCACTTTCTAAACAGAAGAATACAATCTATCCTAAAAGTAGCTACTTTTCGTATGCAGTCTAAAACTAATGACCAGTTTACTAGTTTAATTAAGAACGTTTTTCTTTTACCGGTCACGACTGCTTATTGAGCTAAGACACGTACGAGTTACACGACTAACAGCTGAGTTTTCACAACGAACCATAAAAGAATATCTGTCAACTACTTTAATTTCGTACTAGTTGCAGGTACTGCTGGTATGAGCTTGGCCACGGTTATACGTTTGGAGTTCGCCTACCCAGGGGTTGGTGTTCTAGCCGGGGATAGTTTGCAGTACCTAAGTACGGCTACTGCACACGGAGTAATTATGGTGTTTTATATGATAATGCCTGCTATCTTCGGAGCCTTCGGTAATTTTTTATTACCTACTCAACTGGGAGTCCATGACGTGGCGTTTCCTCGTCTAAATAGCGCTGCTTTCTGGTTTCTGCCTGGTGGGTTAATTATGCTGTGTCAACTAGTTTGTACTGATCGCCGTTATGCCCGAATGAACTGTTTTAACATCCGTGAACTGCAAGGTATCTTGAAAAGACGATTTTTCACTGATATGGTAAACTCTCATGACCACCGCGATATATTAAGCTCATCTATGATTGCGGCCAAATTTAAATTAAACTCATCTGAAAACATTCTTTTAGACAACACGCTATTTTACAATTGGGGTATTCTGAGCGGGAGTAGTAACAAACACACTATCTTTTCGGCAGGATCTCACGGTCAGCGTAGGGGCTTATTATCTTCTTGGGACTCTAATTTTATAGTTATATTTCAACCTTTTCTTAACTTAACTTTTATTTCAACGTATTTCACGCACTCAATAAACTCCTTTTCTTTCTTTTTGGCCAAGGCCACTGATACTGTATTAGGGCTTAACTTGTCAATATCTTCTATTTTAAATCCCGCCGCAGCTCTCCTCAACGGCTCACTTTTTAGCATGTTCCTCAGTATCGTTACTATTAATACTATGACTTTAAGGTCTGATTTTACCTCTTTGCTCTCTTTTAAAAGTTTGCACAACGAGCCTCAACAACTAGCGCAGTTTTTTCACTCTAAAGATACTAACTCACCAAAATACTATGACCAGTTTCTATTTTTAGAGAACTCCTCATCCCAACGCGTAACCAGATTTTCTAATTTACTCGTTAACTACGACTACAAGACAGGCCACTATTTAGGTACTTGGGATAAGCTTTACCCTCAGTTGATGCTATCTTTTATCGAAGTCACTCGGGGAATTAAAAAACCTTCTTGGGTCTTCTCTGACCAGTATCTTGATTTATTAAAGCAAAATTACGACAATTATTTCACCAATTTTACAGGCAAGGTTAATCTAAAGCTCGCCAATGTTGAAGACTGGTACTCTGCGCACGTAAATCCCCTAGCTAACACCTTTAACTATTACTATTTACTTAGCTCTGGTACCATGTATACTAACCCAAGGTGACTCTCATTAGTCGGCTTCGATCAGAAGTTTTACCGAATGTTTACTTCCTCTTCTACTCAACAGCGTGTTTTAGCAAATTGGAAGCAGTTAAAATTCACTAGAGAATCTTGACGTTGTAAACTGCTAAGTGCTAGACATCAGAATACATTGTATAGGCGTTTCTCTAGTGAAGAGAGTTTAATCTACTCTATCGAAAGGAACGCAAAAGACTTACTCCCTGGCTGAGCTATGATAACTCCTTTTTCGTCGAGAGTTAGGTACACTGCTATTGGTAGAATCGACGTGGGTCTTATGGGTGTATTTCTTGCAATCAACGCGTCTATCGTAAGCTCTGCAAATTTTTTAGTAACGTACCGCTACCTATCTACGCTAAACAATAGAAAAATGCGTGACGCAAGGTCTTTCTTTTCGGAGTCTTTAATTGTGGCTTCTTGAATGATGGTTGCTGCTAATCCTATGCTTGCAATTAGTATTTTGATGTTGCTATCTGACAGGCATTGACAAACTTCGTTCTTCGATTATTCAGGTGGTGGGGACACGGTCTTGTTTCAGCATATGTTTTGGTTCTTCGGTCACCCGGAAGTTTACATTATTTTAATCCCTATTTTTGGGTTTGCTAACACAATAATGTCATTTTACTTCCGTAAACGCGTTTCTGCTAGAGCAAGTTTAATGTATTCTATGTACACTATCGCCTTTTTGGGATTCTTTGTTTGGGGTCACCATATGTACATGGTTGGTTTATCTCACACGACTCGCATGTTGTTTAGTACTCTTACGGTCATGATCTCTGTCCCGGCCGCTACTAAGCTTATGCACTGATGTGTTACAATTGTAAACAGCGTTTTTGTTATGGAGATTCCCCTGATATTTACATTTACTTTCGCATTTTTATTTGTTTGTGGTGGGGTTTCAGGTATGGCTGTTGCCCACACAGGTATGGATGTACTATTCCACGACACTTTTTATGTAATAGGTCATTTTCATGTAATGTTTGCTAGCTGCGCAATGATAGGTATATTCGCAGCTTTTTATTTTTACTTCCCTGCTATTTACGGAGTAAAATATAGTCGAGTTTTCGCTTATATACATTACGTCTATTACGTCTTTGGTCAATTAATTACAATTGTGCCAATGTTGTGACTTGGTTATTGCGGTATGCCTCGGCGAGTCTTAGATTACCCTGCTTCTTTGGGGGGTTGACATGCAATATCTTCAGCCGGTCATTTACTAAGTGTAGCAGCTATTCTCTCCTTCTTCATTATGATATATGATAGTATACGCCAGTCTAAACCAGTTATTCGAAATAATTTTGGCGCTGGACGCTTAAACACCCGCGTAAGCTTTTATTTCTTTGAGATAAACAGGCTTTCTTTTATTCAACGAAAGAGCTTTCATAACTCGCGTCTTCACGTAGGAGGTTCTGCCAACAGCGTTAACAAGAAACTTATTTATATTACCACACTCGATACGACTCTCCTTTCCTACAAGTTTTACTTCTAACCATCACTATATATTATGTTGCAGGGAACTTTAGTTCGTAACTGAGAAGCTTTAGAAAAATTGTCTACTAACTCTTTTGTAATAAATTTTAAGTCTACGTCCTCCCTATGGGTAGACGTTTACGAGTCGTTTCTGCCTTTGCAGGACTTTAGTACCGTAGATATTTTGTTATCTCCAAAAACTCTAGATCTTTTTAGTCCCTACGGCTCTAGCCTATTTTTTCAGAATCACTTCCTCGGGCCATATTCGATTTGCATCAAATCTCAATTTCCCACACGTCTCTCAAGCTCATGCATCGAATCTATTAACTTACCAGGTCCCTCTGATACAGTTTTTGTACCACACATTGATAGTACCGCCACCCTTATGTATAACTCATGGGAGAACGCTTTCGCACTTGAATCCCAATTTCCTGCGCTAAGGTCAACCTTCGGTATATTATCTACTAACAACACATGATCTACTACAATTGTCCCTGTGAGTTCCCCCGACTTTGTTAGTAACGCTATTGCAAACCCAGTCCCCCTAACCTTGGAGCAGTCTGAGATAAACGCTTTAGGCATTGCAGATGAAGTATTTTCACCTTTATTAGATCCCATGGGGGATACAGTCTTAGAGAAAAATCACCCACTACGTTTAGAGGATGTACTGCCTGCCTCTATAGATCGCTTAGCTCTACAAAATATTGACTCATGACTCCTAACTGGTGACAGCACGCCAATACAAACTTCGTCTGTCCCTGATACAAAGCTTTATTACCCAGAGCCCTTCGTAGCTTCGCCTTCCTTTATACACGAGGAGATATGATTTTTACATATCCTGTATTACAACTACTGGCTATGGTTCTTTTTTATATCCTTAATAATGTTTTATTTTATAACCTTTATAACCGTTGTTCGCTGGTGTAATTTGCGCGTAAAGCCAAAGAGAGAAACACGGGGCGTGAGTAGGTCAAAATGTGCTGATTTAATTACGGCTTGTGTACCTGTATCTTGAGCTGCTTCAATCATAATTTCCGAAACGGTTGATGCTTCGGACTATTATGATGGCTTTGGTACCGGAGAGCTTGTTGTAGGTATACGGGCTTACCAATGGGGGTGGGAGTATTTTTACCCGCGCAACATAGATACTAACTACAATTTACGCCTTAGTTATTCATCCTTGCTAGGGCGCTCTGTAAAATACTCTACCAGCAGTTCTGAGTTGATGGATTCTAATCAACTCTGAAAACATTTCCAAAAAAAAAGCCTGAGTAGTAACACTAACACACCTGGCCACCTTCTGCTATCTCCCCCCTCGAAAACCTCGTCCTTGAATAATGTCGATTTTTCATCTGTGGGTACCGCTGTCAACTCTGACCCTAATGCCTTTAAAAAAATTCAGAAGTATTCTAAGCTGTCAGTTAATCAAAATATGTTAGAAACTTCAAACATGAACGCGCGCTTTAACAAACTAGGTAGCCTGTACCTAAGCGATCTTAGTTTAGCTCCCAATTCTTCTACATACCACACTAATCGTCAACACGTTCAAAGCTCGGCGAATTCTTTTTTACCAAGTTTTTTTACTTTAACAGACCAAACTTCTTTAAACCGTTACTTTTCGTACGCCTTAGGCTTCGCAAGCGAGCCTCTAGCGACCAAGAGTTCTGCAAGAAATTATAATTTTTTTAATAACGATCTCGACGCCTCATCAGTTGGCTACGATAATTCGTCTACTACTCGCGCTATATCAAACTTTGCTAACCCCAATTTTTCTAAATCTTTGAACACACACAACTCCTCACGTTACTTAAGTGGCGCTAAAAATTACGATTTACTAAAGGGCAATAACCCTGTTACCAAGGTACTAAGCTCAGATCTTTTTTCAAGTCCCAGTTCCCATAGTCGTTTAACTAATCAGTTCTCTACGGAACTCAGCTCAGGAAATTTTAAAAGTGTATTTTCTTGAAACTTATTTAATGAGTTTAAGGGATACAAGTTCCGTGATTTACAGTCGACAAACCAACAATTTCTAGGTGGTGAGAAAAATTTACGCGATGCTCCTAATTTTAGCCTTTCAAACCTCGGCAATGACTTTTTAGGCTCTGGCGCAGCATCAAAAGTTGCAACTGGTGGAGCTTCGTCCTTAAACTTTACCTTAAATACCTTTTCATCCTCAGCCCTTAATTGATCGGGGCAGGAAAGCACGAGAAGCGTTCTTTCCTCGGGGTTAACGCTACCTCATAACTCTTCCCCTCTTTTCTCTAACTCAGCTAATTGATTCCCCTTTAATTACGACAGGGCACAGAAGTTCGTCGGCCTAGAGTCTCCCGCTTTATTAAAAGGTAAAGAGGACTTAACGCCTGCGTACATATTTACGTCTTACTGACTATCTTACTGAAATAAGATAAACGCTGACCACAAGTATAATCTGACTAGTGTGGGTTTATCTTCCTTTTCTAATTTTTACTTACCAAGCATCGTCGAATACGCTGAGTATGACTTCAAAAACTGACAGTCCTTAGACGCGTTAGAGGACTCCCTTTGAGAAACAAGTTACCCGTCTTTTTTACATGAAGAGTATCATAAACTACGGTCGCATATTGCCGCCAGGTCTGATTTTAGTCAACAATCAGGTACTTTTAACACCTTGAACCGCGCTTTTACCCCCAAATCCAGTATTATGACGCGCCCGGCCCGACTAGATTTAAATCTTTTAGCAAGTCCAACTCTCTACTCGGAAGCCTTCTTTTTCGACCCCGCAACTTTAAATTTATCAAACTTTTCGCAATTTAGCAATTTACTCTGAATGGACTCTATTGAAGACTCTTACGAAAGTTTAAGGTCAAGTAGTTTATTCGCGCCGTCCTTACTGAAAAATTACACGTATACAAAGAATACGGTCCTCCCTAATTTTTCGTATGCTACAAACTTAAATATGTTCCGCGCAGACTTTGAAGAGTCTAGCTGGGATACCGAAGAAAGCCTAAACTTCTCTTTAGAGAACACAACACAGTACAATCAGCAACTTTTCTTAACTAACCCTCTTAAACTCCGGTCCACAGTTAAGAATTTAATGGTAACTTACAGCGCCATACAGAAGGTATACCGCTCTCGCTTTGATGAGGGTCGCTCTAACATGAATACTAGCGCACTTCATAATTCTTATGTCTCTTACCCATTCTTAAGCGAGGGCCGTAGCGACTACGAGTCTCTTATGGGTAAAAACAAAGAATCCTACTTCGGATCAAGTCTATTTCACCAAAATTTCAACAGTAAATTTTCTGATTTTACAATGTCTTCGGTTGCAAATTCGTCCCTGTTTTTAGACATTCCGTTTTTACTATCTATGAAAAGTGACCCCTCTCGTTATCTTTGATTTGACTGACAATCGAGGTGAGTATCTATAGAAGTACAACCTTCCTCTATCGCTAAGTACTCCCTTGCTGGCCTACCTTACGCGGCGCGCTTATACGAGTTCGCCACTCAACTGGGTGAAGAACTTGGGGATTCAGAAAACTACCTCTCAAAGATGTACCACGCCAGAAGAAATTATGTTCAGAATTGGTCTACAGCATCTTATTTTTACTTAAAAACTTCTTCGTGATTTAAGTATGTCCCTCAGCTGCAGAGTAATTTTAACCTGCAGGGATCGGCAACTTCACTACTATTTTCATCTTTATACTTAAGCGCCGAATATTATATTGACTCTATTAAGTTAGACTCAACTCCCTCTTTCTCCGGTTCTAATACTTTAAACAAGGTTTTGTACACACCTAGTTTCGAGATATCGAATTGGGACTACACCTCTTCTGCGCTAGTCGATCTCCTTTCCAAGCGTGAGCACTTTTACAGGCTCTTTTTTGCATCTAAATCCCAAATTATGGGTTTACCAGACTCTTTTGTTGCTATACCCACGTCTAAACTGTTATTAGAGTTGCGCTCAAGCTTGGGTTACACGGACCCTATGCATTTTAGCTTGGGCTACAATAACAGCCAGTTCATGAATTTAGCTAATAGTTCCAAGACACAACTCCTTGTTAGCCAGTATATCTCTCAGGTTCTACCAGCAAATGTTAATCCCATAGCTAACCTCGTACAGTTTTACAGTCACGGGCAAAAAAGTAACTTCTATAAGGACGCTGACTTAGCACCACGCTCTTTAAAGTCGCAATATAAACCCATGCGTAAGGGAGTCACTAACATGGTGAGACTCCAAGCCACCAATGCAATTGCTATGCCAACTGAAATGCGACTACATATACTGGCGTCGTCTAAGGACGTTATCCACTCATGATCTATACCTTCCGCAGGTATAAAGATTGACTGTGTGCCAGGCTATTCTTCCCACAGAATAGCTATATTCCTCACGCACGGTATATTTTGGGGTCAGTGTATGGAAATATGCGGCCGTTACCACCATTGAATGCCCATTATCGTTTATTTTATGAAGCGTGACCTATTTTTTCTGTGGTGTGCACACTTTATACATTACTCTGATTTAAACCAGTCCTTTAGTATGTTAGACAAGTCACTTATTGACTCTCCCCAAATCGCTTCATTTGACAAAAACACTTGAGTAAGTGAATTTTCCAAAAATGCTAATTCAGCGTAAGTATCTATACGTCGGACTAGCTTATCTATATTCTATCGGAGATTTTGAAGTTTTTTTAGCTGCCGTTTCATCTTTTATTCTGTCTACAGTGGTGTATAATGTTATTACTATATTTTCGTTTAAGGACCTGCTTCGGCGTTTTGGCTTGGTAAAAAATTCTCGAAGAGACTTTTATGAATGTGGTTTTAGGCCACAAGCTCAGAGGGTCGTAAAAATATCAATTCAGTTCTTACTTATATGCGTATTTTTCCTGCTTTACGACATAGAGCTCGTATTTTTATTTCCATTTGTCTCCGGCTTCACATTTACTGGTTTTTACGACTTATTACTAGTAATACTCTTCTTTGGTATTTTATTCCAAAGCTTAAATATAGACTACGAGCGCCATGCGCTCTACTGGCAGGAGTAGTTAGTATTATTAATGATCGAAGGAAGAAATTTTAGAAAAGCGTTATGGGGCTACCATCCAAATTTTCAAAACATAGATATAATAAACAATTGATCTTGAAATTTAATTTCGTTATCATCGATGATTTTTTCTTACTTAAATTTTTTTGTAAATAGACTTTTACTACCTTTTTCAAGCGTAACGTCTATTTTGGGTTTTATGTTACTGTTAACTATGGTTATGCAGTTACTATCAGGTTTCTTTCTGGGCTGGTATTATATCCCCGAACCTGGTTTGGTTATTGAGCTTCGTGAAGAGATGTTTAACGATACCCGCTTTGGTTCGGAAGTTTTTTATATGCATGTTAGGGGGGTAGACACTTTAATGTTGCTTTCTTACTTACATATATTAAAAAAAATATTTTTAAAGAATTACGTAACTTCTGAGTCAGACGGATGATTACTAGGGGGTTACGCCTTTCTTTTTTTCCACTATATTATCTTCTTAGGTATCTCTCTGAGCGCGTCTCACCTTAGTGACCTGACGTTAACAATTGGCGCTAACATCTTCTGATCCTTATTTAACAATATTTATAAGACGTATTATATTGTGTTTACAAATAAGCACTTAAATACTGATCAGTTAACTCGCATAATGGTATTGCACTACTTTACTCCTTGGTATTATATTTACCTTGTAAAGTTACATGTTTTGTTCTGTCATGAATCTTGAGACACTGATAGTGGTGAAAATACCTATGAGGATAAGTCTGGTACCTACGTCTCGTGGTTCTACGATGCCTTTTTAAAAGAGATCCAAGATGCCTGATACTGAGTAACCTACATTTATTTGTATTTTTTTCTGCACCACTTTAACGGTTCTACGATAAACTACTTTTTTTTTGAGCGATGAAATATCGCTGAGCTTGACGAAATTAGATTTTACGGGGTCGCCCCTCATTGATACTTCAGGCCATACATGGGTTTACTAGTTATTTCGCCTACTCACTACGAGGGACTAATGTGAATGGGTTTATTTTTAGGCTCCATAGCTTTCTTACCTGTGATTTATAACGTCTACAATTCTATGCACAAGTATGTGGCCACAATTCCAATGCAAAATTCGATTTTACAAACTACTACTTTTATTTTATTTATGTTGTCTTTATTTTGTGCTAACAGTATGCTTCCTTGTGGCCGCTACTATTACGAGCCCGAAGGTGGATACGTGGGAAATCCGTGAGTCAAATTCTCCTTCCAATACATGTATTTATATCTATGCTGGATTCTACACCATCTTGACTTAATTGACCATTATGTTTTTTACTTAACACAAACTTTTTTACGTAAACTCACATTGGGTACAAATCCTCGCATTTCTGAACGAAGGAACAACCTATAATTTACTTTAGGGTTTTATTTAGTGAGTAGGCCTTCTGTTATTTTTATCTTCTTATTTTTATTACCGCTTATTTATCTCTGCTCCTCGTGAAGCGAGTTTATTTTTTTTACCCTATTTTTTTCTATACGTACTACTTCCCACGCCACACGTACCCTATTTTTTAGTAGCATACTCAATCAATTAGAGTTTTTTAATTCCAGGGTTGTCTCCCTAACACAGTTGTCTCGGCTTCTCTTTTTTAATCTAACCCTAAAAACATCCTTTATCCCTGTATACTATAGGCGTAGTGAACTGGTTTGGCTTGACGGCTTCTTATTTGATTTTTTACAAAAGAAGTCAACCGACACATGACTGCGCAAGTTTGTAGTCAACACCGGCTATATTTTTAGTGAGCGTATGGTATTTGATCAGGTAGTTAGGGTTTATTTAGATAACGTTATATGGCCGCTGCACTATATAGGCGCTTTAGAGACTGACAACGTTAGTGAAATGCTATCTATGCTCATATTTTTATATTTTTTCTTCATTGCTCTCTTAGCTCTAGTATTTTTGATTATCTAAAAGACAGTATTCACGAATTTGCCCTAATATTAGCCTTAACCTGTGTTTTAACTGTTTTATTTATAGTACTCCTCGAGCGCAAGATGCTTGCTTTCGCACAACGCCGCATGGGCCCTACTTTAATGGGACGTAATGGAGCATTTCAGATCCTAGCTGACTTGTTTAAGATGCTGTCTAAAGAGATCTTCTTGATTCCCCGCCCAACTACGGTTACAGCCCCTGTTTTTCTGTCGCTACTCTTCTCTGTACAGTTACTTTTTAGCTTAAACTTCGTCTGGGGTCCGAGTATGTTCATCGTAGAATCCGTAGATTCTATGGTACTCTACCACCTATTTTTAATACTTCTATCTAATATTTTTTTTTCCGTAGTGGGTTTGCTTAGTCATTCTCGCTACGCTATAATCGCAACAATACGTGGACTAGTACACGTTATATCCCTCGACATCTTTGTTACAGTATTATATTCCCTACTCGTGTTAACATCTCAGTCAGCGAACTTCCATGATTTTATATTGTTGCAACATGCGTACTGGTATATATTACTATACGCTCCTGCAGCATCGACTTTCTTGGTTGTACTTTTTTTAGAGTCTAAGCGTGCCCCGTTTGACCACTCGGAGACGGAGTCTGAAGTTGTAGCTGGTTACGCGACTGAGTATAATGGCCCTATGCTTCTTATGTTTTTTCTATGTGAATATTTACACCTTATAATCGCTTCTTTACATTTCTGTATATTCTTCTTAGGGGGTTGATTTTTGTTTTACATATACAGTTTCCTACCGCCGCTATTCGCCTCATACCACTCCAACTCTTTACCCTTTTTACACTTATAACTATTATATATGGTACTCCATACCGGTCTCTTCTCTAAAAACGTTATACTGACAGTAACGTTAATCGCGTTATTAAACTATTTTAACTCTCACTATTTCTTCACTTCGTGACGTGTGGATATTTTACTGAGGTCAAATGTAAATGATTTTTTTTTGCTAAATTTTTTCTTTTTCTGGACTAACGTGTGGTACTTGCCCAAGTTTTTAGTAGCTATGCTAATAAGTTTCTATATGATTTTATTCTACTTCTTTAGTGTATTTCACTTATTGGTGCTTCAGTCGTTGCTCGCGGCCATACTATTACTTTTCGGTTCTACCACTATCAGTTATGCTGGTAGTTACTATACGCCGTTTGACAATTCTAAAATAAACCTACTCTTACTAAACAAAGTAAACAAAATTCCCCCCCCCCTATTTTACTTAGGTTTTTTTGTTTATTTTACCGCCCCATGATCTAATTATGTGAGGAGGTTTCAGCAAAATTATCAGCGGCACAAATTTGTAACGTATTGCTCATATAGCTTGTTAGTACTGAGCATAAGTCTATACTTGGGGGGTTGATGAGCACTGCAAGAGGGTTCTTGGGGTGGCTGGTGGAACTGAGACTCCTCTGAAGTATTTGGTTTGTGCCTCTTTTACACCATAACACGCGGTTATCACTTACAACTTCACTTATCACACTTCTCTAAGCTAAGTTTCTTTTCGGCGCTTTGTTTGTACAATCTGCTTCTTTACTATTTTCTTATGCAGCTCAGCTTTACTTTAATTTCACACAATTTTGGTTTCCGTAAAAAGCACTTTTTGTTTGAAAAATTGCTTATGGGGCTTGTTCTGTGCCATTTACTTATGCCAACCTACTATATTGGTAAGCGTCAATTCGTTTTACGCAAGCGCTCGAACGATAAAATCGCGGCGACTAGTTATTATGTTTTATTTTTTTTAATAGCCGTTCAGATAGTTTTTTTAATAGCCGCCGCACCACTTATGAATTATAACTTTTATATGGATGCAGCTGCATCGACAAATATATCTGTGTTTGCTTTTGTTGCAATCCTTATTCTATTTCTAAGTTTCGTTTTAAAGTACTCAATTTTGCTTACCATACCAGTGTTCTTTTACTGTTACAGCTTGTCAGCCACGCTTACTATGCCTCTAAAGGTAGTTTTGAGGAGCGCATGGGTCTACTCTCACTTTATCATCCTAATTTTAGTGTTTGTTATCTTTTTTTATGTGAATAAAAGTCACAGCTGGTTTAGCCTTGCGAGCCATGTTTCAGACCGTAGCTCTTATCTACACCCATGCCATTATTCGTTATTTTTGAGTGAGTCACCATGTGTAGAAATTTTTAAAAAGCTTTCTCCATCTAGAGTGTTCTACTCTAATATAGAGGGTAAAGTCTCTCACCAGTCTTTATTGGTTTCAGCAAACGTGTGGTGTCCCATACTGAATACACTTGACTACTGTTTGCCTTATTTGGTTCACATTCCGGCTTACTTGTGTTATATTTTCTATTTTTTTTAAGATTATTCTTGCGACCGCAGAATAAATGCGCACAGACAGTATTTTGGCAAGTGCACACGCTGGTAATTATATTAGAGTAAAGTAGCCGTTAATATGCTAGGAAGATTCACGTAAACACAGTAGGCTGGTTATAATATAATTGCTACCCCCCCCCACAGTAGTAAAGGGAGTAAGTCTTATAAGCCTTTATTTGGTTAGTGTAGACGATCTGAGCTTCGCTGCTCTTATTCCAATCCTTGTGAAACACTCTTCCACAACAACTTAACTACCACACTCCATTTTTGCCACGCACACGCAGGCTAATAAGCCTCATTAAGTTTAAAAATTACGTTATCATATACGGTTGGTTAATGAGTACAATCTACAGTTCTCGTGGGTTCCTTAGATCACTCGTCGCACTTCCGTTAAACGAGTGGTTCCACACAAACTTTTTGAAGAAAACTTTTTGAGTGAATTTTAAATCGTTAACAGTGCATAATGAGGGTCTACAGGTCAACACAATAACGAGGAGCTATTCGTATTGGCTATTGCGAGGATACATCTTTTCCTTACAAAATAAGAAGTCTTTACTCCCTCACGTAACCCCACATACTTACCTAAAGGCAGTCTCGATAGTTGCGGGATTATTTTCTAAAACGTCCTTCAACAAGCAGACTACACTTTTTATAATACTCCTGCTCTCACCTTACTACGGCTTTTTGAACCAGTTTAATTTGACCCATAACTTCTTATTTGTATCAAATGGGTTTATGCTTCTAAGCTTCTTTAATTTATTTTATTTTAAAGTCCACACATATTAAAAGGCCCCCAGCATTTAACTAAGATTATTCTTAGCTTTTTTACCTACTTTTGTCAATTATAAATCTGAGCCAAATAACTTAGGTTTTCAACATAGTCGCAACAGTCATCTTAGTCAGTCATCCTTATCTACTACTCGCTACTTATACGCATGCTAGTAATCTGTTGATAATAGGTCCCACGGCTCTTAGTAGTTGGAGTTAAAGTCGGCTATGCTAGTCAGTACTAACGGTAAGTATAACTCAATTGGTCGAGTATCAGGTTGTGGCTCTGAAGGTTTTCGGTTCGAATCCGGATACTTACCTTATGTGAACCGCCAGCGCTCAAGATCGTCACCAAGTTTATAGTATTCCCGCACGCAATATTTTAACGAGTTTAACTTTCATAAATAGCCTGTTAAAAAAAAGCTCGGTTTGTTATTACAATATTCTAACTATACTTCAAGGCGTTAAATTTTCATTTCGAGCCCTGCGAGGTAGGCCAACCTCAGCTTACTTAAAGTTTTTACTTACCCCAACAAATAAAAAAGCCGTAGAACACCCGCTACATTGCACCCCCACTAATCTTAATTTTTCTAAGCAATTTTTTAGGCACTACATACGACTAGGTCTGTATACCCCCTCTGAAGCGTACACTCCGCACTCTTCTTATTCTTCATATTATATGTACAATAGTGGAAAGAACTTAGGGTTTTTAAATGTAAAATCTTTTTTTAGGACATGATCTATTTTTATCGCATTCTTAGAGAATTTGTTTTATTATAATGTCCCACTCCTCGCCTTTTCTAACCCATATTTGAAGGAGGAATCTGTTGCGCTCAGTTGAGGTTACCTGCAGTTTTTTAAATACCAGTGACGTTTGTCAAGCCTTTTTTACCTATTTACAAACAACAAAAATTCGCCTGAA
>MDSY01046615.1_pt1 | contig 16762 bp, 11 predicted proteins | sample 811131 | NCBI WGS metagenome assembly MDSY01 (sample SAMN05326643, study PRJNA326480) | marine metagenome | isolation source: seawater | place: Atlantic Ocean: South West | collected 2010
AAAGAAAACTAGACCTTTCGAAAAACATCGCGCTCACCACCAACGTGTTGGAGTTCGCCACGTTTGCGGTGCCGAGCGTAGTCGTCGCACCTATGTACTTCACCGGTGCGATTCAGTTCGGAGTAGTGACGCAAGCAGGTTATGCGTTTCGACAAGTACAGGGGTGCTTGAACTTCATTGTTTCTCGCTTTGAAGAGTTGACGAGACTCGCTTCGACGACGGAACGGCTGGAAACGTTGATGTGTTCGTTTCAAGAATGTAAGACTTGTAAGCCTGTCCGGCATGTGAAGGAAACGGCTACAGACACGGTTACCGACCAGCCGTTACACATCCTCTCCGTCTCCAACGTCTCCGTTTCCGTTCCTGGAGGCTCGAAACCGCTGTGGAAAAGCTTCTCGCTGTCCCTTGAAAAGGGCGACTCCGTGTTGCTCACCGGGCCGAGCGGATGTGGAAAGAGCGCCGCGTTCAGAGTGCTAGCGGGGCTGTGGGAGGCAGATTGTGCTGGAGACACCCCGATTTCTCTTCCAGATCGATCCGGAATCCTGTTCCTTCCGCAAGCGAGTTACCTGCCAACCGGCGTTTCGCTGTTCGAACTGGTGACGTATCCGAGCGTTGCGAACGACGCGGGCGGTTCGTACTCCGACTCAGACGTACTCAACGCGTTGCTCGCTGTAGGGTTTGAATATTTGCCGAGCGGGTACGAAAAGAATGGGTTACACCGGGAAGACGTGGAGTGGAGCGAGTTGCTGTCGCACGGCGAGCGGCAGCGATTGAACTTCGCGCGCGTCGTTTTGCGAAAACCAATACTTCTATTTCTTGACGAAGCGACCTCCGCGCTCGACGAGGAATCGGAGGGTACGATGTACCAGCTGTGTTTGGAACACGCTGGGGCGGTGCTTTCCATAGGACACAGGTCTAGCTTGTTGCGTTACCACGAGAAGGTGATGAAGTTCAGGTTAGATGATGAAGGATGCGGGACTTGGGATGAGGTGATTAGAAAAAGCAATAAGAGTTATCATAAATAGTCATAGTATTCACGATAGTATATATTCACAAGTATCACACCCACACCCACCCTAGTGACTAACGTTGTACTTGTCAAAGTCCTTGACGCAGACGCCCAGGTTTAACGTAACAATCCCAGCGGCTTTGGTTTGAAGCCGAAACCGATCGCCCTGCGTGTGAATGACCTCTTCGAATTTTAGTCTCGGTTTACCGCCGATGAAGAAAGCAGATAATTTCTCACCCGGGGTGCCTTCAGGACACCAAGTCGCGACTTGCACTACGTGTTCCCCTGCCGCCGTAGGGACGTGCACAAACCCGTAACCAGCAAGGTCCTTGGCGCCGTGAATGTCCATGGCCCAGACTTGGAACCACATCTTGGGCCAGCCCACTAAACTCTTGGCGGCGAAGTGCGCGTCGATGGGGTGCGACCACACCACGCTTGGTTCGCCTTCAGGGGGGTAGTCGCAGTGCGTCTGCCCCCCGGACTCGCCCTCAACGAGCTCCCACATGCTGCCGGCCTCCAAGCCCCACTGTGATGGTTGAGGAGAGGGAATGAGATGTCAGGTGACTGAGGCAAATTTGAATCCCGAGCAGACGTGACGCGAAACGTGCGAACGGGAAACGGGATGAGCGAGTAGTGCCATCCCATACATCACATGATATGTACGTGCCCGTTCGATATCATCCATAAACAACGTACCTTGCAGAACAGGTTTCTGTCTTCGAACCCCGAGGCTCCCACGATCTCGCCCACGACGTGCAGCTCCGCCATTGTGCTAGTTTATATGAAAAGTGCCGTTGCCGTTGACGTTGGGATTTTCAGCCACGATGACGCGGAGCCTTGGACGACACTCCGACGCGGCGACGACGACGTTCCGACGTTGCGATACGCGAACGCGCGTGAACCACGACTGACCTCCCACGAACGGACTCGAGGAGTGCGGGCGCGCCCGAGGTGTGCCCGCGGTGTTCGTTGAAGCTTCATTTTTGGCAAACGGGTGCGACCGGAGAAAACTGCCAAGTGGAAATTTATGAGTTTTTTCTGTCAAAATTCGCTGGCGGGAGGTGGGAGACACACTGCAAGACTATGTAGTCTCCACGAAGTGAACGCGTCGGTGGCTTGCGCAAAGGCGAGAGGCTGTCGCCTGTCTTCCACGCGCCTTATGAAGAGTTCTCGTCAAATCAAATGGAGTATCGTATTAAAACAAAACGCCTTCCATCGCAATGCGCGAACAAGGCTCCAAATATCATAGTTTCTCCCTCTCAAATAGATTGTATGGGCAATCAGTCTCTTCCCCAGCGTCAGTCCTCACATCTCTCACGCCGTCTTCTCCGCGCAGTACAAGTAGTGGGTGGGCCTGTAGGGCGTATACGGAACGCGCGATTCCTCCTCACTGTACCAAACCGTGGTCAGGTCCTTGCGCGCCTTGAGCCAGTCCACGTGGCCGCGGTTGAAGTACACGCCGTCCATGGCGAACCACCACTTGTAAAGGCGTTGCTTCCACCGTTTTTCCTGCCCTTCGCGGGTGACGAAATCGATCAGCGCGAGGTTGCCGCCGGGCGCCACCAAGTCAGTCATCGTCGTGAGCGCTTCTTTCCACGGGGGAATCATGGTGAGGCAGTACGAGCAGGTCACCAAGTCCGCTTGCTTGGGGAGCTTCTTCCTGACGTCAGGAGAGTTGATATCGCCTTCCACCAACACGACCTGCGTTTGTAACCCCAGCTCGATGACCCTGGCTCGCGCCATGTCCAAAAGCGCGTCGGACAAATCAACCAGGTACACCTTCGTCCCAGCCGCCTTGACGTGCCCGGTAACAAACTCGATGTCACGCGCGGTGCCGCACCCGACGGAGATCCAGGTCTTGGGCTGCTTGACCCACGGCACGCAGTGCTGCATGAGCAGGTCTCTTCCAGGCAGAAGCGCTTCGCGGAACCCGTCGTAACGCGTGCCTTGTTTTTTGTAGAAAGCCCTGACGTCCTTCTTTGAGGACAAACCTTGCTTGGCCATCGCGGCCATCACGGCGACGTCGTCCAGGAACGAGTTCACCGGTTTGCTGTCCGTGCCTTGGCACTCCAACATCGAGGGCTCGTACGGCTGGAACGAGGAAACGGGGGTGATGAACTGCGTGAGATACCACCCGACGCGGTCGTAGGTAGGGACGAGCACACCCTTGAGGTGCGCCAAAACAGGGCTGTGCACGCGATCGGCGAAACTTCTCCAGAAGATCCGCCCCTTCTTCTTGTCCATGTTCGCCACCACCTTGCCGATGTTCTCCGCAATCATCTGGGGGGGCATCCAGTCCATGGAGTCGAGGAGCGAGGCGATGGTGATCGAGCCCGGTCCTTCTTCCTCGGCAGCCTGCGCCCACGTGCCGTGGTACACCTTGACCCTGTCCACGCGCTGCTTCATGATCGCAAAGTTGTCCTTCTCCAGGTAACGGGGGCACACTTCGGGTGAAAACTCGCCGACAATGTACCCGTAGTAGAAGTAGTTGTCTGGTTTCCAGATCCTGGTGGTCAGGACTTCGACGAGGCGCTCGACGAACACCTCGGGGTTGTGGGAAAGCAGGTTGAGCTGCTCCAGGGGAACGCCGCCGAGGGGCGCGAACACGGACCACAGCGAAGTCATGGAGCACATCTTCAGCGCGAGCTGGAAGAAGATGCCGCCCGAGCCGGTGATGGGCTCGCGGTTCTTGACCCTTTTCGCCACGCCGGACCACCACAGGGGCATGCACAGCAGCTTGGCCATCAAACCCGAGGTGCCGGCGTACATGAAGTTATCCCGGAACAAGTTGGTGTTGGCGTCCCAGAACTCGGCGGTTTCTTTTTGTAAAAGAGGTCGGAGCTTTGATTGGTACACCTCGGTGAACACCTTGTAGTCGCTTCGGCCCCAAATCGCGAAGAACTGCTCCTGCGTCAGGCACCTGATACCGGCGAGCTTCAGCTCCAACGTGTGCAGCTGCGCGAGGTTCATGTCCACGGCGATTATCTTCTTCGGGCCCTCGCACAGGTAATCAAGCACGTTGCACCCCGCGCTTGAAATGGTAAGCACCACGTCGTCGTCCTGAGTTTTTGGAAATAGAAGTCAGTCTTTTGTATGGGCAAACAGTCGGGCGAATGTATTGGGGCGTATTGGGTGCTTTGTATCGGGATGATGAGGAATCCCTCACAGGATAGCACTAAAAACCGGACAAACTTGTACACGACGCACGCAGTACAAGGCGAGTAGGATTTTACGGGATAAAAAAAAGGAAAAAACTTACCTTCATGTGCATCACGGTGTGGTCAATCGCCGGGTCTTCCCAGGAGATGTTGTAGATGATCTTCTTGCGGCCGATTGAAGTCATGATGAAGTTCTGCGTGTATACGTCGTGCACCACGACGCCGAACCTGTAGAGGAAGTACAGGTACACGAGGACGTGCAGCGCCGCCACCGGGTTGCTCGCGTTGGTGTCCTTCGCCAAGACGTCAACCACGGTGTTGTACGTCATGTACGTATGGGCGCCGATCTGTGCGAACAGCATTAAGGTCATTATCGAGAGCTTGGATTTGAAGGAGAGTCGCTGGCGCTGGTGGCTGCGCATCAAGTACCCTCGCACCCAGCCCTGGAACACCTCGACGTGCCACAGCAGGAGCGCTAAGCCGGCGACGAAGACGAAATCAGAAAATTGCCTCGCCTTGTAGATCAAAACGGTGTGGAACACCACCCTGGTCATGAAGTATAAAACTCCGAAAAGCAACGACGGGCGTTGCTTGTTCTGCACTGAGAAGAGACTCAGCACGATGATCGGGAGCTCCTCCACCAGCGCCACGGAGAACAGCGGCGTCATGTTGTTGTGCAGAAGGTACGCCAGGATGACGATGTACAGAAAGTGGTGCGACCAGCCGTCGTCGTAGGTGACTAACGAGCCGTAGTGCAACGATCCAAGCGCCAGGTCCATGATGCAATACCCGATGAAGAAGATGGCGACATATCGGGTGATGTCGTGCTCGTTGTCCAGCACCGCGGTGAACCCGTCTTTGCATACGTGGTAGAAGAAGTAGACGCCGAAGAAGGACGTTACGCCGGACGAGTACAGGGTGAGGTACCAGGAATGGTCGGGAACCTTCAGCGCGCGCATGACGTAGTACACCACCAAGCAGCCGAGCATATTTAGCCCGAGAATCGCGAAATCCTCACTGCTGAACCGGACGTTCTCAGCAACGAATGCGGTGAACTGGTCCATCATCGCGGCCATCTGATTGTTTGAGAGATTTGAGACCGACAAAGTAAGATCGTCGTTTTTTAGGGGGGAGACGGTGAGTTGGAGAACGTAGGCGGGTGGATGGTGCGTGCCGAGCGCAGGGGGCGTGTTATACTTGAAATACACGTAAGTATGTACGCATAGAGCGCGTTCCACAGGACGGTGGACCGTCACGATAGAGGTTGATCGCTCCAAAAACGAAAATCGCGCGCGCGTTTCGGCACCGCCGCAAACTGTCTTCCGTTTAAAACACGCGGCTCGTCGTGTGCCAAACGAGGCTTGACCATCCTTGATGGACGGCCGACGCAATCGACGCGGTGGTGTCGAGTGATCAGATCATGTGGGTGACGTATTCGTCGATTACACGGTTCGGAACTCGCCAGACATCCACGGCGGACAGTCGAGGAGAGTTCCGATCGCAACCCAACCCATATTGATCTGATCGAGCCACGAGCGACACTTGTCTTTTTCGGATCGAGACGAGCTTGTTCAGTATACACCACGAATAGACACGTACCTTGCCTCGCCCCGTGAATCTAGTAAGTGCCTGACAAGACGTAGGTAGTTGCGAATAACTCGCAAACTCCTCTGTGTCGGGCACGCGGACCGGTGCGGCCGCTGTGACGATCCAAGACGTACACCAGTTGGTAATCCCGCCCAGTGGCAAACTTGTCGATCTCAAACTCAAAATGAGGGGCGTACAGCGCTCATTTTTTTACCGTCTGTAACTCGCCAAACCTGCCAGTTAAAATAACCCGCGTGTGCAGGAGAGGCAAAACGCAAAATCAAAACGGCGCGACAGACGGCGTAAGGGCGTGCAGACGGGTTGACCTTACAGACGATTGACATTATTGTCGATTGCTGTATTGTTGCCGTGAAAAGAATATATATACACATGTGCAGACTCCACAAGAGAAACCTCAAGAATAACTCAAGACGTCTCCTCAAAAGCTATGCACCGCATGCCCTCTACCGCCACATGACGCACCCGTTGCTTTCCAGCGCCCCCCCCGGCCCCCACTCCAGCGGCACTTCCGCGTCCTCCGCATCGAGGAACGGGTTGTTTCCCATCTTCAGCACCTTCAACTTCAGTCGACCCAGCGCGAACGGCACAGACAGTAACGCGCACCCGGTGATGTCCAGGTGTTCCAGGGCTGGTAAATCACCGAGCGCCTCTGGTAACGCCCCTATCTTCTCGCACGACTTCAAAGTGAGCTTCTCCAGTTTTTGCAAGTTGCCTATCGTAGCGGGAAGCGAATGCAGTGAGTCGTTGTAATCGAGTATCAGCTCTTCCAAATTAGTGCACTCGCCTATTTCGTCGCCGATGGATGTAACGCCGCACGAATCGAGGTTCAGGTTTTGTAACAGCCGCAGCTTGGCGAACAGGCCCCACGGCACGGCGTCTACGTCCCCCCAACCCCCCATGGCTTCAAAATCTAACGCACGCACGGACCAGTCTTGTCCTGGTTGCTGGTTGTAAAACCCTCCCATCGTCACGCCTTCCCACTCCCGCGGGTCGGGAAGGAACGTTTCGTTCCAAACCGTTTGTAGCTTTGGGATTTGACTGCGGATACAACGAAGCACGTCGATGTCTTGGTAGTGTTCAGGAAGCTCGGGCATCGGCAAAACACATGGCGCGTCCGGCTCGTCTCCTCCATCCGCGGTGTTGAGGTCGATGTTGATAGCCGCTTCCAACGCCTCCAGCTGTGTCATCATCTGCGACTCGTGGTCGATCGCCGGCTCGGGATTTTCGGCGCTCGCCTTCACCTCGTCGCTTTTTTTGTTCAGGTCCTCCAACGCCGCTAACATCCTCGCCTCGTACTCGTGGTCGATTTCCGAGTCTTCCGCAGGCTCTTCCTCAGCCTCATCGGTCTCGTTCTCGTTGCTTTCTTTCACCGTCTCGGTGGCTTTTTTCAGGTCCTCCAGCGCCTTCATCATCCGGGCCTCGTACTCGTGGTCGATCTCATCACCCGGTGATTCGGACTCTTCCGATCGTTCCTCCGGATCATCCTTCTTCGGGGCGGACAAACACGGACCAATCGTTCGGTTCAGTTGGGAAGCGATGTGCGTGCACAAGCGGGGCGTGTGCAGAGAGAGGCGGCCGGAGGGGAACGGCCGTCGGGATAGGTGTGGCGCGGAAGCAGTGTTGAACGCCTTGATCAATATTCCAAAGGACGCGACGAAACGTCGAAACGTCGTCGTTTCGTGTCGCACATCGGCCGTCTGTCCCCGGCGTCCGCGCTGGCTACCGCATCTCCCCGTCACGTGCGTGAGGTGATTCACCTTCTCGAGGTCGTGTCCAGCGCCTCCACCTCAACGATCGCGTGTAGCTCCTCCATCTCGACGGTCACGTCCGTCTCCCAAGGGTTGACTGTACTGCTGACCGGTCCAGCCCGCGCTCCCACTCCGAACGCTCCTCGCCGTCGTTTTCGCAAATCCTCATTTTCACCCAGCGCGTCCGGGAACGAGGACGCGCGGCGTGATGGTCGTCGCGGCGTTGCGCGTGCACGCTTCGCTCCCTCCGAGGGGTAGTATGGAGGGCACCGGCACTTCGGGACGCGTCCCGCTGAGGCGCAGACCACGGCCTAGCTCGAGACAAGTCAGTGAGGTGCTTGGGGCGAGAAAGCGCCCCGCCGACACCGGCGACGCGAAATGGCTCCCCGTGACGCTCGGAGGTGTGTCCCGACGGTGGGACAGGGGCGACGGTTCAACACCTGACACCGGTTCTGTAATCTTCCCCACTCCCATGGCGTTAATGAGCCACTTCGCGGACGTGTTACGAACCACGCCGGTGGAAACTGAGGTGTCGGACTCGAACTTGCGCATCATGAAACACGCGTTGTCAAAACACCCAGACGCTGCGACAAAAGTAGGCCCCGGCGTTTCCTCAATCGCCGGGAAATCACACGCAACCAAAGGGTACAGGTATTTTGAGATTACTAGAGTGGACGGTACTACGGACGACGTTTCGTTCCGCAAGTGCGTTGACGTCCTGTTCCCGGGGTTTGGGAGGGATTTCAGTCACGAAAGAGGGACGAGCGACGGCGACAAAACTTTTGTCAAGAGAACGTCGACGGGAAAAACTAAAAGCGCCGCGCGCGTCACGTCGCTGATCACCGAGAGCACAACCGTGCGGGGGGTGTTACGGGTGATGAGTGTTGGTGTTGAGGACTTAGATGTTACGGGTGTTACAGACGACTCGCACGATTCATCTTTACAGGCAAACAGTCACAAAAGTTTAAGCCCCGACCTGGACAAAGTGCACGTCGCCGCGGCGTTTGTCAAGATTGGCAAATTAGTTTCGAGTGGATACAACGACTCGGAAAGTAACTGTGAGAACAACTCAAAGGAACTGCTTACGTCTTCAAAAGCATTCATCGAGCTCGTACAGTTAGCAAAGACCATGTGCGCTGACGGACGGTTAAACGCGCGAGCCACGGCGAACATCATCCACGCGATCGCCAAGACGGCGAACAGCGGGGTGTGGAGCGGAGGTTTTTTGGACGAAGCGGGTGACGACGAGGCAATCGATAACGAGTCAATCGAAACTATCGGCGATATTCGAACATCAAGGCTCTCGAACCTGCACGACACTGCATCGGGCGTGGGTATCTCGGGTGACTACTCCAACATGGATGTCAGTACGCGTGAAGTGCTCCCCGCCAACGTGTACGGCCTGGTCACCGCTCTGGAGCAACGAGTAGAAAAAGTCGCGAACGCGATGACCCCCCAGGCCGTGGCAAACACGTTATGGGGCTTTGGGTCTTTGAGGTGGGAGTTGGGGGATGACAGCTGGGATGCGCTACAAGCCGCGGTAGTGCGGTGCGGAGAGGATGAGGGTGACGATGTGTATGAGCAAACAGTCTCATTGCAAACAGTCTCCGCTCGAAAAACCTTCAACGCTCAGGAGGTTTCAATTTCGGTTTGGGGCGTCGCGAAGATGGGCTGGTCGCCTGATGTTGAAACCTGGTGTGCGATAGATCGATCAGTGGAAAGAACTGCGGGCACTGACATGACATCTAAAGCGATCGCTATGACGTTCTGGTCGTACGCGACTTTAGGGCAAAAACCAGAAGGGCACACGCTGCACTCGATCGAACGCAGGATTATTCGCTTATGCGATGAGAAATCACAAGGCTCGAAACTCTCACTCTCCCCGCGCGACATATCCAACATCCTTTGGTCGTTCGTCACGCTTGAAATTGACCCGTCCGTTGAGTGCAGGAACGCGCTTGACCGGTACTGCGTTGACATGCTGACCGGTGATAGTGATACTGTCCACGATGAGTCGAATAATAACTCGTCAACCAACAGCCCGAAAATAACCCCCGCGGACTTGGCGAACCAAAGCTGGGCGCTCAGCGCGCTTACCGGAATCTCAAGGGACGGGCGAAGCGCTTCGAGCGGTTTGTTAGAGGCGATTGAAGTAACGGAAATTAGACTGTGCCTTGCCAACCAGATGACCCCGAGTGACTTGTCGAACGCTATGTTAGGCATAGCTACTAATAAGGTGAGAAAAGCGAGGGTAAAAAGTCATACGAATGGACGAAACGCTTGGCGCGCGCTGGAGACGCAAATTACTTTGTTTTGCGATGAATCAAAAAATAATATGACGCCCCAGGACCTGGCCAACGCGTGGTACGCGTTTGCGTCGGTGGGTTTACCGTTTAGAAATGCAGAGTCACGTAAGACTTTGGAGTCAGCGACTGCCCTAGCGGCACCTCAAATGGCCGCCAGGCACGTCAGCACGATCGTATACGCCTACGCCAAGCTTGGTTTGACCTCTACTGAAACCTCTGAAGGTTTTCTCAAAGCCATGTCGTCTGCGGCGACGCGCATCGCTTTGAAGGATGAGATGAACGCGCAGAACATCGCGCAGACGCTGTGGGCATTTTCCTCTATTGCGGTGGTATCGGGTGATCAAAACGTGATGGAACTTTCCAACTGTACCAGAGCGCTATGGGACGCGGCGCGCGAGTTGGACGTGAGGTCGACGTTGGAAGTCACGTTGTGCACGTTTTTTCACGCGCACTTGATGTGCGAGGAGTTGTTGGGGGGTTCTTATGGAGTAAACAGTCAGAACAGTTCGTCAATCAAGTACAAGTACCCTTCCTGGATACAAAATCAAGCAAAAAAGGAGTGGATTCAAAACGTGAACCGAGAGGTGGACGTTTCAAGGACGCATAGCTTGGTTGCTGAAACTTTGAGGGAAATGAGCCACGAACGTAAAACTGGCCAAGTCGTCGTGGAGTGTCTCACCGCTGACGAGTTCTTCTCGCTGGACATTTACCTCCCGGAGTTGGACATTGGGGTGGAGGTAGATGGGCCGACGCACTATTTTGAGAAGGAGCAAGGTGAAGGTGGACATGAACCGTCACATATAGGCAAACAGTCTAAAACGTATTCCCCGACGTTGTCCACAAAACTTCGCGACGCGTTTTTGCAGGAGCGATGCGCCGCGGTAATAGTCGTGCCGTGGTTTGAGTTCGACAAGCTGGCGAATTCAAAGCAACGCAGTGCGTATTTAGTCAGAAAGCTGCAAGAGGCGGGGATAGAAGTGGAGGAGGTGTAGAAGTGTGTGTCTCGAGTATAGTCTTGTATAGTCATTCGAACTGCTTCACGTTCCTCACTCATTCACGTCGTCCCTTCCTTGTCCAGTTCTTGTTGACACCACTCCCCTACCATGTTATCCCCCGTGGCCAAATAATGCGCGTAGTGCAGGTGCAGGCACTTTACTTGTTGCGGGACGCGGAGCCCGCCGACGCCGCATTTGCGTAATATTTCGTCGTATCCGTTTTCCAGACTGTACGCCTTATCGGCCTCGCTCAAAAGATTCCACCGGAACTCGGCGTAATTTGTATGTTGCTTCGCGAATTGCTCCGCATCCCTTGCCGCCGCCTCCAGATCCTCCTCCTTCTCCGGCCACCGGAACCTCGCGTTGAATTTTTTAATCAGCCCGGAGTGTTCCAGCTTGCCTATTTTACCGATCACGTCAGGGCAGCACAGCCAGAACGTGTTTGGCCACGGCACGGGTTGCGAGCCGACTTTGGGGTTCCATTTGTTCGTGCTGTAGCCTTTGGTGCTGGAACGATTCAAATCTTGGGCTACCCTTAGGGGGTAACACACCAGCACGGTTGGGTTGTTTGTTGTCGGATGCCGGGCACCGACATAAAGGATTTCAAGCAAAGGGTCCAGGGCTTTGCTTTGAGGGCCGGTCTTTAGCCAAGTTTGGTCGGTTGGAGTGTACGGGGAGATGGCGATGGCGTAGCCTGAGGTGTCGGCGTTCTCATCGGTTTTCGTTTCTGATCCATCTCGAAACACACCCCCGCTGGATGATAACTCAGACACGTCTCCGGACGTCATATCATTGGCACTCGCTTCACCGGAGGTTTCCGCAGTTGTGGATGACGTGCCGCCCATCACAGCGCGGACACGTGTGGTGTGGTGAGGGGTGGACAAGGAGAGCATTGGGTTTTACGAATAAACTTACTTTGAAGAGTGATTTTTTGCATCGTCTCGTCCATTGAGTGGCGCACCGGCCACTACCGATGGGTGGTCCGCTCGCGGTGGTGCGTTTGGTCGTGGGTTTTCCGATGCGGCTGGTCAAGGGTTTGCTGGGTCAGGGTGGTGGCGGGGGCGATGTGGACTCTGCACGGTGGCTCATCGTGGGTCTTGGAAATCCGGGCAAGAGGTTCGTGCACACTCGCCACAACATAGGCTTTGATATCGTGGATGTGTTCGCGGCGCAGGAAGGCTTGAGTTTCAGCGCAGGCGGGAACAAGGAGCTACAGAAGCTGCAGAAGAAGTCAAATGCACACCTCGCGGTCGGAGTAATCGCCAACACACCAGTGGTGTTAGCAAAGCCTCAAACCTACATGAATCTCAGCGGTGAGTCAATAGAAAAACTCATGAAACATTGGCGGACACCAAAAACCAACATGTTAATCATCTACGACGACCTGGACACTCCAGTCACTGTCCTGAAACTGAAATGCAAAGGAGGCCACGGAGGCCACAACGGGGTTCGGAACATAATCGACGAGTGTCCCGGGTGTGGCGATAAGGTGTTTCCAAGGTTGAAGATTGGGGTGGGAAGGCCGAAAACTGGTGTTGAAGTGTATGACCACGTGTTGACGAGGTTCGACCCGACGGACCGAGTGAAATTAGAATCTGAAACGTTCCCATCCGCGTGCGATGCGATAAGAGGGGTCCTAACCCAAGGGCTGGATATAACCATGACCGCGGTGAACAACCCTGGAGGGGTGAGTGATAAAAGTAAAAAGCCGAAACAGCCGAAGCAGCCGCAACAGAAAAAAAAGCAAAAGGATGAAAAAATTGACCCCGCCGTGTCGACGTTGGTGGAAAACGCGGTGGCGAATATCATATCCAGTCAATCGAACTCGAGTGATGTGAAGGCTACCGATGGCTAGTCTACTGCTATGATATATTTCTACTCTCGTACTGTCTACGCATGTCTACGCACTATATATGCGCGACTGTCCCGTCCTTCTCTACTTTTAAATCCGGGTGGTGTCGCTTCATCACCTCGGGGTGCGACCGCGCTAAGCTTTTCAACGCGTTCGCGCCGTAAGTGGGGAGCAGGGCGTTACTGCCCTCTCCGTGCGAGCTCGTTGAATTGATGATTGTAGGTTTCGTCCTAAGCCACTCAATCGATTCGGGTAAATCAATCGGTTCACACACGTGGTCCAAGCTTGGGTTCCAAAAGTAAGGGACGCTTACGCGGTCGTTGTGAAAACTGTTTCGGACTCGGTGCGGCGTCGCGAGGTAATACCCATTCGTGCAAAGCTGGAGCATCTCCCCGAGGTTCACAACGAGCGTGTTTGGCACCGGGGGGGCGTCGATCCAGTCTCCACGGTCGTTTTGCACCTGCAAACCGCCCACGTGGTCTTGAAGAAGAAGAGACAGGTACCCGGAATCGGTGTGCGCGCCTACACCGAAGCTTTCTTGAGTCAATGACGAGGGGCTTTCTTGAGTCATCCACTCGTCCCCTTCTCTATTTAACCGCGGGTACCTCGCGATTTTCATCTGTACGTTCGGCATGTCGCCGAATGAGCGTTTAAAGAAATCCCTCGGTAAGTCAAGGGAAAGCGCCAAAAGTTCCATCACGTAAACGGACAACGTTTCTATCTCGTTCAGAAACGTTTCAATCTCGGTTTTGAAGCGAGGGCAATCGGATTCCCCGGGCCATTGGTTCGGGCCGATTAATATGGAGTGAGGAGTTGTTGAACGCGCATTTGAATCATTCGCATCCACCACCATCTCATCGTCTACTCCAAACTCCACTTGTTCCCGGAAGTCAGGCCGGCCCGCGGTGTTTTCAGCGCCAAGACGCACGTACCCGCGGAACTGCGGCGAGTTTCTGTTTGCCATCTTTTCTTTTGTTTTTTGTGGCATGGCGAAGAATCGGTTCGCCGCAGCCAACGCCCCGTCCCTCGTGTCCTTCCCCAAAATATCGTCTATCCCTGCGATGTAAAAGAACCCGACGGTGTGGCACACGTTGCATAGCTCCTTGACGAATTGTAACTCCGTAGCGGGGGAGCACCCGATGGGGGGGAGGCGCAACACAGGGAGAGTCGCAAACGCGGTTGTTCCCGGGGAAGATTCAAGGCCAGAGGAAACTCCAGCAGAAACTCCGCCGTTCGGCATGGCGCGCGGTGGCGTGTGCCCAAAACGCGAACGCAGTGATGTACTCGCCGTCGTCGACGCGACACCGAGACGCGCGACGGAAGCGGACATCCCGGGCTGACAGGTGCGCCTAGTTGTGAGGTCAAATCTGGATAAATTTGATTCCACTTGTCGAAAGCAGTGGGAGCGAAAACCGAAAAGTGAGCTTTGTGAAATAATCTCGTCTTCATTAGAGACCTCCTCTTTTATCTTCTCTTGTTCTATCTTCTCGAGCGCCGTTCTCGTGGAGAACGACAACCGATATACCCCACCCACGATACTCGCCGTCGGGCTATTCGCCGAATCTCTGACTAAATGATCTGCGCCATCCGCCATCCACGCGACGCGCGCTGGACTGGCCAAAATCACAACGTCTCACTTCCCCGCCTGCACATAGTTCGTGACCTGCGACAAAACTTGGTGTCCCCCCTCGCCGATCGTCCGTTTCCGACTGGTCACGTACGCCACCGCATCTTCGTCCTTGCCGCAGTCGCGCTTGCGTGATTTGTCCTGTGGGGTATGGGGAGAGTCACGGGGTCAGTCGGCGAACGATTGAGGTAATCAGAAAATGAGCGGAAACCCTCCGCCGCCAAGTTTTGAAGTGACAGGCGCAAAAACCTCCGTAGCTCGTACCTTGCCGCTCCACGCCGCTTGGTTCAACACATCAGAGCTGTTCACGCGTTGCCCGCCGACGAAGATCTGGAACGTCATCGCTGGATCCCTGCGTGTGTTTGAATGGTGGATGTGTGAGGTGAGGGCTGCACTGGGGATCGCGGAATGGAAAATGCCTGGAAGAAAAGGCGCGAAGATTTCGAGGCACCCGCGATGCCCTGACGGCTCAACCACACAAACGTAAGGATTGAATCGTACCTCTACCCAACTCGAGTCCCGCGTGAATCCTACTCGCGCCGAACGTGATTGACCGGTCGGGAACGGACAACGACAACGCGTTTGCCTGCTCTCGGACCAATGAACACGTGTTTGATTTTGAAGCAACCACGACGCTTCGTTCTCCTTCGAAGTTTGGAGGAAGTAGGCTTTTGAAACCAGCTAGTTGAAGGCGAAAAGTGTTTTCATAGGTCCTGCGTTTTACGATCAAGTCGATCACATTTTACCTATCAATCCAATTCGCAGCTCCAAAAAGTTGAAAGATCTGCGAATCTCCTCCATTGTGGAATCGCGATGGGGGCCCGGGACCAGATGCGTTCCTCTTCCGAGCGCGGCGCGGTTCGCGACGCCGGCGGTGTCGGGCCCAGTGGTAGTGACGGTGACCAAACGCAGGACCCTATTTCCACGCGCCCGAAGCGGAGAGTGACGCCGACCGTAATCCCTTTCGGTGAGGAAATCCGGAATCGCCAACTACCGCACGGCACACCGATGGTTGACGACGAGTCTCGGTTCCAGGAACGTTTAAGGGTGTTTCTTGAAACGCGTGCAGCCGCGGGTGTACAGCACGGAATCACGCGTCCGTCTTACGACACCACGACCCACGACGACGCGGTGGACGCGGCGAGTTCCTTCGCGTTGGGCAGACACAACCAATTGTTGATTCCGATTTTCTGTCGCGAAAAACTAAAGCTAAAAGCGCTGTTCGACGAGGTTAGGAGGAACGGCGGGTACCACGTCGTGACGCGGTGCAAGCTGTGGAGGACGATGTGCACGAACCTTGGTTTCGATTTAGAAGGGCAAACAAGCGCGAGTTATGCGATGCGGCGGAACTACGAAAAGGTTGGGTTATACGTTTATGAAATGTGCGACAGCGATGCGAGCGCGAGCCGAGAAACAATCGACGCCAACGCCGCATCCAAATCGCGCGCCGCGGAAAATTTAGCCAACGAAAAGGGACTCAAACAGTTGAACCACACCACCCGGGTTGCTAAAAAGTACAAGGAAAACGAGGAGGTATACGGGTGGAGGTACGACGACGAAAAACACGCCTCGAACCAAACCGCGTTGGAGATCAACTCGCGGAACCATCTGCGTTTCTTGAAGCGCAACCTCCCCTCTGCGTTCTCATTGCACAAGGTTGGCAAGAAACCCACGTACAACGTGACGGATACGAGCGAAGCTGCTTTAGCGCGCGGTTTGAATATTTTACAGAGCGTTGATCCTATAAGCAACCCGGTGGAACACGGTTTTCTGTTCCCGGGGATAAACGAACACGACTACGTCACGGTGCGGAACCACGTTCTCGGGCGGTGGCGGGATGACCCTAACTACTACCTATCCGTAGAGCACGCGGCGACGTGGTTCCGGGGGAAACACCGGCCGTTGGTGCACTGCGCGCACCGGTTTTTAACAACAACAGGGTTGATAAACTTCGGAGTCGGGTTCACTAGTAACTATTTAGACGACGACGCGCATAGCGCGTGGGGGGCGACGAAAGGGTGCGTTGTTGTGGTCGGGGCCGGATTAGCTGGATTGCAATGCGCGCGGCAACTTTTAATGTTCGGCCACAGGGTAGTAGTGGTGGAAGCCCGGGACAGAGCGGGCGGACGAGTGTGGAGCAAGCAGCTTTCCGGTACCTGTCCGACGACGGGTACGAAAAAGACCGCCGTGGCGGAGATGGGCGGGTCCATCGTGACTGGAAGCGACGGCAACCCATTGTCGATCATCGCGAAGCAGTTGAATTTGAAAAGTCGGCCGATTCGGGACACGTGTCCCATGTACTTAGAGCGGCTGAACGGAAAACAAGTTGACACTACCGTGGACGACAAGGTGTTCGAGGCGTACAATGGACAAGGGGGGGCGCTGGAGGGGGTGAACGAGTTGCGAACCAGGGTCGGCGACGAAGCGGACAAGATGACACTGGGCGAAACCTTGGACCT
>MDSY01066279.1_pt1 | contig 16761 bp, 17 predicted proteins | sample 811131 | NCBI WGS metagenome assembly MDSY01 (sample SAMN05326643, study PRJNA326480) | marine metagenome | isolation source: seawater | place: Atlantic Ocean: South West | collected 2010
AGTAGAAAATCGTGATTTATATGTAGGTCCTCACTTAATTCGCGCCACTGATATTATAGGTAAAGGAGGGTATGGCAGAATATACAAAGGTACATTCGGTCATAAAAACTGTGCGATAAAACAATCACTGGAACCAATGAGTATAAACAATCGTGAAAACATTATAGACTATTATACCGAGATCATTATTCAAAATGAGTTGTTTTGCCATGCGCATCGTCAAGCATTAAGTCAACCTAAATATGCAAAGATTCCAAAACCATATTTTATGGCGAGACTACACACGACACCGCTTTTGGGTATGGAACCATTAGACGACTCTTTGTATAAATTTATTAAAAAGTCAAAAGTACCTAATGGGGAATCAGAACGAGTGTATAAAATCAAAATGACTAGGGTGATTACGGATATGTTTGAGTGTATCAGTAATACGCTTATTTTGTTGCAAGACAAATATGATTTTTATCACAGGGACATGCATGCAGGTAATATTATGTATCGCAAGCAAGGAGATAGTTATCAATGGTTTTTGATTGATTTTGGTTTTGCTACGTTTAAGATGAACGATTATCGTTTTAATTGGGAAGGAGCTGGACCCTATGGTACATTTAATAGTGAAAAGATAAAACAAGGTAAAGCAAAAGGACGTGTAGGTCACGATTTACGATTAATCTTATTGTATATCTTTGAATTAGTAAAAATGGAGTTTATGTATATGTTATTACCTGATGCCTTTGAAGTATTAAATACTATATATCGTAGTATAAAAAAATCCATAATAGACAATAATATAGGCACTAGTGCTAATTTCTGGCATCGTGGTTATGAGGATGCGTTTAACAAATTGGTTACTAGAGAAACCGAACCCAAGGTATTTCTCGCGGAAACGATACCAACATTGCATGCAATACTAAACAATACTAAGGATGCTAGATCATCTAAAACTCTTCTTCCAAAACAAGAAAACACTAGATTTGTGCTTCCCGCTAATTAGAGCGTTTTTTAAAGTCTCGCCAACTCATGGCAGACTTGCCTGCATTACGACTAGGCAATTGTTCATCGCGTTTAGCGCTTTCGCTGAGAGCGCTATCGATATACATTTGTTTTAGTAATGAACCTACTTTATAGGATCCTTCGTGTTGATCAATCTCGCCATTTTCAATATCGTAGAGCACGTTTAAGAATTGTTCAAATATTTTCATATTTAGGTTATCATTCACCATTTTATGATAGATTTCGGTGTAGTAGGTGTATAAAAACTTGCATTTTTGCATTCCTATTTCATCAAATTTACTTTTATCTTCTCGCAATAACTGGTAGTATTGTAGTTTTAACCGATGGAGTCGTTCTACTTCATCTTTGATTTTCATGCTGTGTTTAAGGTTTCTAATTTGTTGTGTGGTATCTACAGAATCATTGGCAGCAATTAGTTTTTGTAATTGTAATTTCTCGTGTTCATTCATATATAGTAGTATAATTAAAGTTTTTTAAATTAATTATATTACAATATAGTATATGGTCCGACACACCCGGCGGCGTTTTCGTCATGGTGGAAAAAAAAAGAAAGGTACTCGTGGACGTGCACGCACACGATCTTCTCCACGTAAAAAAACAGGTAAACGTAATTCTAAAGAAAAAAACAAATACAACAGTTGGGGGTTAAACAAAGGTGCAAGTAGAGGATGTGTTCGTGTTTGTTTAGGTTCTTCTTTAAAATAAGTCCATGGCGGGACTCGAACCCGCAACCTCGAGATTAGAAGTCTCACGCGCTATCCAATTGCGCCACACGGACAAAAAATAACGCACCGGTAGGTTTCGATCCTACGTCCTCCAGGTTATGAGCCTGGCGCGCTTCCGCTGCGCCACAGTGCGATTGTATTCTTTGTTTATATTTGTTTATATTATTTTTATTCTTTTTATTCTATTATAATTTAAGCAGTACTCTTTTTCTTAACCACCTTTTTTACCTTTTTCACAGGAGCAGGAGCAGGTTCAGGTTCAGCAGCAGGACCATCCTCATCATCCGAATCCGGTACATCGGTTACCGCTTCTTCGTCTGCTACAACCTGCTTCGCCAACTTAGTTTGCTCCTCGGCATCTAGTTGAATGTGGCATTTTCCCTTAAGGGTAGCACGAGGCTTTACAAGACCCTGTACAAGGCGCCACGTTACACCAAACTTACCATTCGCAAACCAAATGCCCCCGCATTGTACTACAATAGCAACGTTGGATGCCTTAGGAATCAACTCACTGGGGTGAGACTCACATTTTTGCGCATTAAAGATACTTTCACCATTGTTATCATAGAGTTCAAACTCAAATTTCTGATCGTAGTATGGAAGTTTAATTTTCATAGTAGGCATCTTATTCTTATCCGGTTCACCTGTTTCCTTGTTCTTTGTGTAACGCAACATAGGAGTCCAAAGCGCATCTACTACTTCAGGCGACATCTTTGCCTTGTTAAACCATTCCTTAGACTTTTCTACTGCATTCTCTTTAATATTATTTTCTAGAGCAATCATATTTTCAAGAAACTGGCGGGTATTATCATTAGCATATTCCTGTGTAGGGAACTGAAGAGACATATCATAGCTCTTGCGTCCAGAGTTATCATCGGTCCATTCATTTACACCCCAAGTCAGCATAAGAGGCGTTTGAAGGGTAAGACCTTTTTTAGCAGAAGCATTGTAGATAGGTACATTCTTGCCTCCCGAAGCATTTACTTTAGGAGCGCCAAACTGAATGTTTCCTAGATCAAAGTTACTGTTGCGAACGATACCAGTGGTATCGGCAGGCGCGGAAGAAGAAACGGAAGCAGCAAGAGAAGACATTGTTATTAATCTAACAAGGCACTTTATCTTTAAATCAATTTATGCGGAATTGATTTAAGTATGATAAATAAAGTTACAGACTTTGGGGGAGGGTGGGGGGTGTGGGGGCATTGGACCGAGGAGGTGGAATCTCGAAATATATTGCTATATAAAAAACAATATGGAAAGTTCTTCTTCAATAATACTAAAAGCAACCATGAATCCATATGCTGAATTCTTATTGGCCAATGAAAAGAAAAAAAAACGGAAAATCGATGACGCGTCATTTAAAATACCGAAATATACCGATTTTGAGTTTTTGTTACATCACGATTATCGGGTAACTCAATTAAAGGATATATGTAAGTATTACAAACTAAAAAAAACGGGCAACAAACCAGAATTAATTAAAAACATTTTTAATTTTTTATATTTATCAGATAACATTATCCCGTTTCAAAAACAGTTTCGAAAACATTTAATAGATAGATATTGTAAGTATAGTGGTTCTGCTTTATTGAAGCGTAATCTATGTATAAATGATACAGATATACTATCATTAGAAGATATATCTACTATATCCGTTTATCAATTTTTTAGTTATACGGATAATGACAACAACACGTATGGATTTGATTTAAAATGTTTAACAAACTGGTTAAATAAATCAAAAGGAAAACCTACTAATCCCTATAATCGTACAGTATTAAAACAAGACGTGTTGGATGGGATAGAACATAAAATAAGATTAAGTAAATTGCTTGACTTTCCCTTATTGTTAACCATTCCACCTACGGTTATCGAACATCAAGAGCAAAGTTACGAATATAGGGTCTTAAAGGTATTTCAAACGATAGATGACTTAGGTAACTATACCAATCCGGAGTGGTTTCTATCCTTATCTAGATTTCAAAAAACCCGTTTTATTCGTGAATTATATGATATTTGGTTTTATCGGTTGGATTTAACGAATGATGTTCGACGACATATTTGTCCACGAGGAAATCCCTTTAGGCGTTTTGCCTTAAACATTCAAGTGGATATTATAGCTGTTTCCGAAGAAGTATTAAATAAATTTATATTGTCGGTCATGGAAGAATTTATGTATTACGGAACTACCGACGATTATCGTAATTTAGGCGCCTCTTACATATTAACCGCCTTAACTTTAGTAAACAATGAAGCCGCTGTTGCGTTACCTTGGTTATATCAATCTGTGGTTAATTGATAAAAAATATATTCGTTTAGAACTTGATTTTGCTAACATTTACTATAAAAATATATTTATTAGTGAAATTGACTTAAAAAGGTAACAATATGAAAGGGTATAATGCCTCCAAAGAAAGCTGCCCCCAAAACTCCTGCCTCCAAGTCTGTCGCTGCTAAGACCACCGCTCCCAAGTCGAAGATTGCTGCCAAGGCGCCTGCGCCTGCGCCTGCGCCTGCGCCTGCGGTTGTCGAAACCGCTCCTGTCGTAGAAACCTCTGCGCCCGAGGAGGTTGTACAAAACGAGCTTAGTGAGCAATTCGCCGAGTTCTCGGGTCGTCTTACCACGCTTCGTACTCAAATCTCTTCGCTTCTCTCTGAATTCCGCACTCTTCAAAAGCGTGCGGAGCGTGAGCTCAAGGCGGTACAAAAGGCCAACCAAAGGCGCAAGCGCAAGACTGGAAACCGTCAACCAAGTGGTTTCGTCAAGCCTACTCTTATCAGTGATCAACTAGCTTCGTTTCTTGGAAAGCCCAAGGGTTCGGAGCTAGCCCGCACCGAGGTCACTCGTGAGATCAACGCTTACATTCGCGCCAACAAGCTTCAAGACCCCACCAATGGTCGCAAGATCAACCCCGACACCAAGCTTAAGTCGCTCCTCAGTCTTACTGCGTCGGATGAGCTTACTTACTTTAACCTACAAAAATATATGAGTCCCCACTTCGCCAAGGCGGGTGCTGCTCCTCTTGCTTCGTCGTCCGCTTCGTCCTAAGTAGAGTGTTAAGGGTTAATAAAATAGTGTTTGCGCAATAATAGTTTTAATTTCTGTTGAAATATATCTTTTTTATATAAAGTTATATTTTCAAAAACTTTTAGTTCGCTGTAATTGGATGCCAACAAATCAAATTTCATGTAGATTTTGGATAGAAAGATAATTCCTTTAATCACTTCTTTTTCCGCCAACCATTCAAAGAACCCTTTTTTTGTGCGACTTTCTTTAAACTCTTTATATCTTTTATAGTTCATTTCCATGGAACCAAAAGATTTATTATAATCCGTACCAGATAAGATGCACAACTCTCTAAATGTGGTTTGGGACATATGCAAGCAACGCAATATCCGAGGCATGTTGTAGAGTACAACTGTTTCTTTAAACAAATCCAATGTACGCAATATGTTACAACACCCATAAGCAAACATATCCGTATCCTCACTTAAGCACGCATATGCTTTTTTTTGCAACACCATGAGGGCACAAATTTCATCGGCTTCATAAGGCGCATCGATATACATTATTCCAAGCGTATCGAGTAAATCCTTAACCTTATCCGTATCTTGCTTTGTTATGCGTATCATTTTGTTTTTAATGGAATTGTATTTTTGTTTATCGTAGACGTTTAGATTGTTTAATTGCTCTTCCGCCTTTTTCTTTTTATTGTAACGATGCGCTAAGGTTTTATGCTTGTAATAGTGATTAGGACCATCAAAGATAAATACCGGAACAATGGATTCCTCTAATAGCAACATACACAACAAATAAAAGTTTTCAAATAGACCACCTTTTAGTTTAAATTTATACATATAAATACTAGTATCTATTACTATGGTTTTACCTGATAACTCGGACAATGATATCGTTTTACTATAATTATTACATTGATTTTTTACAAATTTAAGCAATTGTAGTATACCCATAACTACATAGATACAAACAACTTTTTTTATATTCAATTTATACTATATTATAACACAAATTGAAAAAAATATTAGACTAGTATACTAGTGTAGTACATATGGAAGTAGTGATTGATTTCGACGCCGCCAGTAAGGCATGGTTACAAAACAAGCAAAGCATAGGAAACGGATGCTATGTCTATCGTTGTATCGCGATCACCCAAAAAGGCGTGCCATGTAAATGTAAACCAATGCCAGATAACGATGTATGCTATATTCATGCAAAAACCCAGTATCGTCGTAACGGATAAGAAAGAATAACCCAAACAAATGCTCCTGCTACTAAACGAACTACATTTACATAATATTCACGCAGAAATTCTGGTAAATACGTTTTATAAAATTTTTCACGATCTACTCCATAATTGATTAATACTTGATTACTTACTAGTATAATAACATCCGAAATTAAATAGGTTGAAACTATGTAACTCATTCTATTTTTTGGAAATTTTGTTACAAATAAACTAAATTGCATGGTAAAATTATATATTAATCCTATAAATGACGCTATAAAGGAAGACAATTTTACATTCATTCCAAATTTATCTAATACCGCTGCACCAACATTAACAATAAATGCAGTAGTTAATCCTATTATTATAGATTTCGTTATCGGTTGTTTTGGTACTTTATCCATAGGTTATTATATATACTAAACATTTAATTATTATCTTTCACAATTGGAATTATCATAGGCGGTTTTTACATCCGTTAAATTATCAAAAACATTTTGTATAGTGTCTAGTTTGGTATTATATATACTAGCAATCTCGTTCATATCTGTTTTTGAACTAAAGGTACTATCAGACATTTTGGGTAATTCCATCATTGCACTGTTAAAATTTGCTATGGAAATGGCTTTGCTTTCCTTAAGAAAATTACATGCTTTTTTGCCATTTTTATCCTTGTACGTTTTTAACTGATTTTGTATTAGATTATCACTATTCGTATTTACCTGTAGCGATAAACCTTCTTGAAATGAGTGATTTAATACTATATAACTTAATAAAGTAAATAAAGTTGCTCTTATTACTGTTATTGAATTATTTTGTTTTAAATCATATTTAAATAGTAAAATTAAAACTGCCCATATGATTATATACGTTATAGGCATGAGTATATATATACACTATAAAAAATCCAATAAAGTCATTCGTAATGATCTATCCGTATGCAGATACATAGACCCTAAATGTTCCATATTATGCAAATAAGAGCTCTGTTTACATATCTTTTTAATATAGTCTACAAACAAATGACTATGCTGTAAAGATATGTTAAATAACTTATTATTATGTGAGTTACACCATATCATTGTATCTTGATAAGAATGCATTAAAATAGACACTAATATATAGTAACAAAACACATTACTATTTTCTTTGTAGGTATTTCGTTTTTTAATTGCATCATGGCCCGTAGAATACAAATCGGTATAAGACATATTCATATAGTTTAATATCTTTAAGGCTTGATAACACGAAAAAATTCGTTCTACATACATGATTCGATAAAAATGATGTAACACGGTTGATTGGCGAGAACGCTCCTGATTGATAAAATAAGCACAATAAAAACTATTTAATACTCTCGCCCAAAATTCTCCATATGCCTCTCCTACACGCAACTCCGATTGTAAGGGAAAACACTCTTTTAATCTTTTTTCATCTTCTTTTTTAAAATCTTCAAATCCAAAAAAATGAAATGACTCATGGATCAATACCTTAAACCATTCCTCGTGACGATATATCACTATTTTATTATTAGGACTACAGTGCCACGTATAAGCCGTATTTACGTGAGATTCTCCTAATACCTCTTTTATATTTCTTATTTTTTTTTCAAATAATGTCAAGTACAAATGCAAAGACACGGGGTTCTTACATTTTTTCTCGCTAAATGTATGTGCTAATAGTAACCAATGAATGATCCACGGAACATATCGTTTGTACAACTCAACTTCTTTTATGGAGGAGGAAAATAGCGAGAAAAGTATGGTGATGGATACATCGTTTTTGTTATAGTGTGCATGAAGATCGCCATGATATTTTTCAAGCACATCCTTTTGTATAGTAGGGGTTCCCTTTAAATCGTCACGTATTCTCGCCATACCTTTGGTGGTAACTTCATGTTTGGTATATGTAATATCCTTTTCATCGATGGATTGGTATGTTGTAACAAAAAGAGAGTATAAGTTGGCGAGAAAGGGTTTATGTAAAAAGGGCGTTTCAGGTTCATGGTGTAAAGGTAATTGATTCATGCTTTGGATAAATGTATTCATATTACATGCCTAGATTTTTATATTTGTTATTTAAAAGATAACCAAATAAAAATCCTACTAGATTAACACCAATCTCAGCCACAGAACCATGCCACCCATGAATACGAGAATTACGTATTCCAAAAAACTGGTCTATGGGATTTAAATATTTTTCATCACCTCGATAAACAATAGCATTGGCCGGATGATTACTTGAATCGGATGTAGGGTTATTCATCAAGCATCCGCCTAGATACTTCTCTATAAAAGGATCATTTATATCTGCTAGATATTCAAGATATTCCCATACTACACCTAAACCTTGTGATAGGTAAAAGTAGGAAGGAAAGAAAAATCCTAAAAAAGCAAAAAAGAGGAAATGATTGAGTTGAACTCCGTAAAATTCACGTCGAATGCACGACGATTTTGAGATATCGTCACATGGACATTGAATTAGTAGAGAAGCCATGCTTAACATAAATAATATACATACTAGTAAAAACCCCCGATTAGAATTATACATTATTAATTTTATATATCATACACAAATAAAATTAATATGTAGTACTATGTTTATGAGTTATTGAACATGCCTAACAGTATGCGAACGTATAATTATATGGTATTTCGAACCTTTTCTAAAGAATGTAATCGAATATGCGATTTTCCAGGAACATACATATATAATTCAGCGTCACCGGTTTGTAGTAATATATCTTTTAAAGGAGGATTTTGAGAAAATTTTGCAAATTCTCCACTATAACGATCATCATTATCTCCTACCATATAAGGAATGGTTTTTTTTGACAAAGAAGAACCAGTACTTAAACTTAATTTATTACCTCTACTAGGATCTTTTTCTTTTAACTGCTGTGCGGTTACATAATGATTTACACTCGCCCATTCCTTATCTCCTAATGTAAAACGTCCATCTGGTTTTATGTAATTATCAGTTAATTTTTCACGCCATTGCTTATCTCGTACTAAATGACTATCCAGTACATTCTCAAAATCCATTCGTTCAAAAGGGACAGATCCCGGCTGTACATGTTTTTTTAAACTATCACTTATGACCAATCGATCCTTTTCTGGATTTAGATCTAACATTGGTTCATTAGTATCTTGTTGTTGCTCGCCCGTCAATTTAAATTGCTTGTATTTTACAAATAACGGAATATTAGCATACATTCCTTCGTTTTGCTCTACACAACGATTTATAACTAAATCTTTTATGATCAAGGGTATAGTTTCAAAGGTTAGTAAAGTAACACCCTTTACTTCTAGTATACGATAGTCATTACCCGTAAACTCTAATATCGTATAATACATGGGGTTAAACAAAGACATGTTATGCGGAAAAGGCGATTGTCTTGAACACACTAGTAACTTAGGAATATCTTTTGATAACAATATAATTTTTAGATTCATCAACCGTTCAAGAATTCCTATAGTCCAAGGTTCACAAATATACTCCGCACTTTGTATATATTGTTTTAATTGATCTACGTTTTCTAGGTTAGCTAGATATTCCTTATCTTTTAGTAATGATTTTATATATTTTTGACTGGTCTGCGCATGCTGAATTTGCATGGTCCACGTAGTAACATCCTCCATTTGTGATTTATGCACAGCTAACTCTTGTTTTAATTGCTTTATTATTTTCTTGTTGTCTTCTACTTTATCATGCAATATCGTATACATGGATTTTAAGGTATCAAACATAGATACGGTTACATGATCCGCTAGTATACCCCTTAAATAAGCATTCGTTGTTTTTTCGGTTTGATGGATTTGCTTATGCAATACTGTACTTAAACAACTCACTAAATCTGTTTTTGGTAAAAAACGAACATGATCTATACCCAAATACTGATCCTCGTGTTCTATTTTAGTTAAACTCGTATCGGGTTTTACCATATCCAACGAAAATGGCACAGACTCTACATGCGGTAAAGCTAATTTTGCGGGAGTATAGTTATCTAACGAACCTAATGCTTTACCGGCATTAAACGCATGGATAGCCTGTTGTACTTGATTACGCGCATCACTAAATAATAACAAATGTGGTAATAATTTACTACACATAATCTCTTTTGGATTATCACGCTCTAAATAACTTTCATAATGATGTCGAGGAAATTCAAATACACCTATTTTTGATGCACCGTCATTCGTTATTAAATAACAATTATGATAAATAATACCTTTTTTTTCAAAACGCGTACATTTTTCTCCTAGAGCTACGGTATTACTGGGATATTCAAACAACGGAATGGTATACTGAATTAATTCTTTTCCTTTGTCGTCGAGGTCTATGGAGGCGTCTTCATTATATACAACATTTTGAAGGGATCTTTTAGATAGTACCATTCGTATTTACATAGATATGATATATTTACTTAAATACTTATTTTTTTTTAATTCTTCCATATAAAACCATAATCGTTTACGATATTCTACGTGTTCTATATTCTCAGAATTGGATTCATACTCTACGATGGTGGATACTAATACGTTTTTTTTAATACGCTTATAAGGTAATTCGTAAAAAGCACATATATGTTGCAACATTGGTAACGTATAATTAAGCAAATAATTTATTTCATTTGCCATCACTTGATCCATGCAATAAGTGGGCTCATACTCTGCCGCCGGCTCATAGTCTGCCGCCGGCTCATAGTCTGCCGCCGGCTCATAGTCTGCCTCTTCTTTTTCCGTAATAACAATATTCATTTACTATAGTTAGTAAGAACTCTTTAATTAGTAAGATCTAATAAATCCATAAATTTAAATCTAATTTTATTATTAAAACACTTATTCAAGGAATTTTGTTGAATATATTCATAAATATTGCCCCAATCATCTGATAATACAATTTTATCTAAACCGCATTCCACTAAGATAAAGAAGTTTTCCGTAATTTCTTCTATTTTCATAATATCCGTATTGTTATCCACCATTAATTTTTGTAAATAATAAATTAAATCCGTAATGACCTTGACTTCTATATTATTCAATAACATGCAATTTACTATAAAACAACTAATCGCACGCCTATTCTCATTTTGTTTATTGATATCACAAAATTTATTATAGTCTTCGTCTGGATTACAACTCTCTATAATCTTGAAAAGTTCTATATATCCTTCTAATGTAGTATTAAAATACATTTTTAAGGTAGGGCAATCATTTACAATATCCGTGTACAACCTAGCGTATAGTGCAGAATAAAAACGATTCGAAGAGGCAATTTTAAACAACAAGGCAATTAATTTTTCGTGAAGTTCATTGTCCGAAACACTATGAATATGTTGTTTGATTTGTTTAGATACCATAGTAAATGAATCATTTGTAATTTTGTTCATTAAAATACGAATTTCATCTAGTTTTTGTTCAGTTTCCGACTTTTCTTTTATTTCTGTTTTCTTAAATGCTCGTAACATATCCCATCCTATATTTGAAGTCGATACAGCTTTTTTTTTCTTTTTATCCGATTTTATAAAATAAGGACTTTTTGAATAGTTAGGAGAACCTACTAAATTTGCTAATAAAGTAATTAAGTCACGGGATTCATCTGGTATTGTATAGTCAAACCCTTGTTCTTTTATTATTTTAAAATCACTTAAGTCATATATATTCGACATATAGTATAGTAATTGTTTTATTTTTAATATGATTATCGTTATATACTTAAAAACTGTATTATTAATATATTTAAGATGACTACGTTTGAAAATTGGGATGATGAAAACGTAAACATAAAAACTACTTTATTAAGAGGAATTTATGCTTACGGTTATGAAAAACCAAGTCCAATTCAACAACAAGCCATTATATCCATGCAAAATGGAAAAGATTTAATTGCGCAAGCACAATCTGGTACTGGAAAAACGGGCGCGTTTACGATAGGTACATTACAATATATCGATGAAAACCTGCCCATGCCACAAACTATTATTTTATCACCTACCCGTGAATTGGCGCATCAAACATGTTCTGTTTTTCAATCTCTAGGGAAAATGATGAATATATCGATTTGTTTGATGTCTGGAAATGTAAGTATTACGGAAAATATAAATCAGTTAAAGGATAATCCTCAAATAATAGTCTGTTGTCCGGGTCGTTTAAATGATATGTTGCGTCGTAATATTTTAAATACGACTCATATAAAATCATTAGTATTAGATGAAGCCGACGAAATGTTATCGGTAGGATTTAAAGAACAAATTTATCAAATTTTTCAATACCTTCCGGAAAAGATATGTGTTTCTTTGTTTAGTGCTACTTTGCCTGTGGAATTGCACGAGTTAACCAAAAAGTTTATGAGAGACCCTATTGAAATATTAGTGAAAAGTGAAATGTTAACTCTAGAGGGTATTGCCCAGTATTACATTGCTTTAGAAAATGATAATGATAAATTTATTACAATCAAAGATTTGTTTGGGTGGATATCCTCCTCTCAGGCGATAATCTATTGCAATAGTCTTAAACGTGTTTCTGATCTATACAATGCCATGATATCGGATAATTTCCCGGTGTGCTGTATACATAGTGGTATGGATAAGCAAGAGCGTGACGAAACCTATCAAAATTTCAAAAATGGAAAGCATCGTGTATGTATATCTTCGAATGTAACTGCTAGAGGTATAGATATTCAGCAAGTAAGTACCGTAATTAATTTTGACATACCGAAATGTGTTCATACGTATTTGCATCGTATAGGACGATCAGGTAGATGGGGTAGAAAAGGAACAGCTATTAATTTTGTAACCAAATATGATATTCATTTAATGAAAGGAATAGAACAAGTATATCAAACAACCATAAAAGAGTTACCACAAGACGTGGTCGTTTAACCTAGTATATTATTCTATGTAACTACATATAATAATATGTATAAGACGTCTTCTATCTTGGAAGAATTTTCCCTACCTATCATGTTGAATAAGCAAGTATCACAATTAGATTCCCGGTTAATAGAAGATTTGGAATGTTTAGAAACAAAAGACGATACGACAAAACCCATGTATCACTATGTATTTGAACCTGAAACTGATTTTAGTAAAATATTACTAAAACACTGGTGTAGCAATTATACTACCGATACACAATTTATTAATGATTCGATTTACTTATACACCCACTATAAACCAAAAACACCATTGATTTTAGACGATTCCATTCAAGATACTTGGAAACAAATTAAAAATGATGAAGGTTTCGTTCAAAAATATCAATATATCGAATGGGATCATTTGTTATTTTTAAATGAATCACCTATCGCCATGTTTTATCTATCGGTGTCTACGATCATGTCACCCGTATTATCGTTAATAACACCTCTTTTATTCTTTTTTCTCCCTTTTCTAATGCTACGCATGAAAAAAATACCCATTACCATGAATAAATACATAGAAACCTTGGTTACTCTCATGCAACGTCACGCCGTAGGTGCTTTACTTACCAAGTTTTCTACAGCAAATCTAAAAGAAAAAATATCTTTGATAGGGAGTGTGGGTTTTTTTATGTATTCCATGTATCAAAATATACTTATCTGTTATCGTTTTATCTTTTACTTTAAAAAAATCCACGGACACATTAAAACTCTTAAACAATATCTTACCAAAGTAAAGATTCACATGCTAGAACTAGACAAAAGCATGAAATCTCTCCAGACGTATAAACCTTTTAGAAATAATATGGAAAAACGCATGGTAGAGTTGGACCAGTTGATTAAGGCATTGGATACCATTAAACCCTTATCCTATTCGTTTTCTAATTTCTTAGAAATTGGTGTTGTCATGAAAGAATTTTATTTGTTACATACTAGCGAGACCTATCATAAAACCATGTTGTATGCATTTGGTATGACCGGTTATTTACAATGCATTAACGCTTTAACCAAGAATACCAAGATACACTACTGTAAATTAAGTAAAAAACAATCAAGCATGAAAAACGCCTATTATCCTAGTTTGAAAAACAATCCAAATGCAATTAAAAATACCGTAGATACAAAGCATAACTATATCATAACCGGCCCAAATGCTTCCGGTAAAACCACCATATTAAAAACCACGTTATTAAATCTCTTATTTTCTCAACAAATCGGCGGGGGGTTTTATGATAAAGCCAAAATTAAACCCATTGATTATTTCTATTGCTACATGAATATTCCAGATACATCCGGTCGTGATAGCTTGTTTCAAGCGGAAGCACGTCAATGTAAAGATATACTTGAACAGATAGCCGCAGCGCCCAAAGATAAGTCACATTTTATTATCTTTGATGAATTGTATTCTGGTACCAATCCATTTGAAGCATCCGCCGCAGCATACGGGTATCTAAAATATATGAATAGCTTAAAAAAGGTTCGTTTTTACTTAACCACTCATTTTGTGGATCTTTGCGAGAACTTGGATAAGGAACCCAAGATTATAAACAAACATATGCAAACACAAACCAAAGAAAGGGGAATCCAATTTACTTACAAAATCACTTCCGGCATTTCTACCATTAAAGGCGGCATGCACGTATTAAACCAACTAGCCTATCCAAGCATAATCACGGAAGAAGCCAGCAAACAACTGGATGCATGTGATTAACCAAGACACTGGGTTGCCAATTGATCCGCCTTTGCATTGCCTAGACTATGCACATCCGTTGCACCGGTATGAGCACGAATGTGCATCAAGCTAACAGTGGGAGTATCCTTAAATAACTCATACCCTTGTTGCACAAGTTCTTTATTAGGAATGTCTTTTCTCCAACATTGCTTGGCACATTTCTCGCCATAGGTAGTAAAACAACGTATGGCATATTCCGAATCCGTACCTATGACAATTGTCATGCCCGCATGTATATCTTTTTCTATAGTAAAGTAGGCAACAATAATAGCGAGAAGCTCTGCTCTATTATTGGTTTGTTTACCGGTAATCCGTTTAGACACATTTCGCGGATCATTGTCTTGAAAATAAATACCGATCCCAGCGTTGGCGTTTTCCTTGCCATTGTTACTGCACGCACCATCGGTATATACATAAAAATCAACCATTATACTATATGTAGGAGATATTTTAAATAGATAATAAATATATTTAGATATAGTAATGAAGTCTATAAATATAGTAATTTGTATAACTTGTTTAGTTATTATTATATATTATATACAAACCCCAATAAAAGAAGGTGTTACATTTAGAGAATCCTGTATGATTAATGAATTAAATAGAAATAATATTTCCGTAGATTATGATAATAAAGTACTAACTAAGGGCAAAAAATCTTTATATTATGGTACGCACTTTAATTCAACGAAAGGTGATAAAAATTGTAACGATAAAATACGAACAAATCAATTATTAAAAAATAATAATATATCAGTACCAAATTTCTATGTATGGGATCCTTCACTATCCAGTCATAGTAATTTATATAATATAAATAAACTCACATACCCTTTAGTAGTAAAACCGAATATAGGGACACAGGGATATGGAGTAACTACTAATATTGAAAATGAAACTGAATTATTAAAAGCCATCCATCCTTTACTACATAACGAAAATCCAAGAAAGCGTATTATAATAGAAGAACATTATAATGGAGATAATTATAGAATCATGGTGTTTAATAATGAAATTATGGGGATTGTAAAACGGGATAACCCATATGTAATAGGTGATGGTAAATCAAGTTTAATACAATTAATAAAACAACATAAAACGAGTAAATATAAAATTCATGAATATGATGTTCCTTATATTAAAACACAAGGAGTTCATTTAAATACAATAATACCTGCGAATAAAAAAATTATTGTATCAAAAGTCAATAATTATCATAATGGAGCACCAATCTATAACATTCCATTAAATAATGTTCATCCTGATAATATAACTATGTTTAAAAAAACGGCACATGTATTAGGTATTAATCTTACTGGAATTGATTATATGTGTAAGGACTTAATGACCCCTCATTATATAGATGGAGTAATTATAGAAGCGAATCAAAGACCTGATCTTGCTATTCACTGTGATAGTTCTAGTAAATCACAAAATAAACATTTTATAAATAAGTTTTTAAAATTAATTTTTCAATAGTAAACTATATACATAAATGCGGTTAAATATACATATATTTTTAGGTTTATCTTGTAAATGAACTCTTCTATTGTATACGTATATTTAGGCATAGTGATGATAATCGTATTAGCCACTACATTTTATGTGCGAACCATTAAAACTAAATTAGATACAAAAGTCGATGCCATGTTTCAATTAGTTCAATCTTTAGTCAATGAAGTCAATCTACTAAAAGTAGGACAACGTGGGGGAAGCAAACCTAATGAAGTAATCCAATTAGATATTAATTCTAGTAATAAATCGTGCAACAATGAACTATGTAACCATGAGGAAAGCGATGACGACGATGATGAATCGTATGAAGATACTTCTGTATCCGGTGAAAGTGAACAAGAAGAAGAAGAAGAAGAAGAAGAAGGTTCCTTTAACAAAACAGTACAACTACATAGTGATTCTCCACATCAAGTAAATATAGACACCGAAGTAAATAGGGAACAAGTTACAAAAGAAGTATCGGAAACTATAGAACAAGTAGATGTAGTACTAGAAGAATTAGATGCAGATCTAGCACCCGTAGATCTAACACCCGTAGATGTAGAAGTAACACCCGTAGATGTAGAAGTAACACCCGTAGATGTAGAAGTAACACCCGTAGATGTAG
>MDSY01113805.1_pt1 | contig 16758 bp, 14 predicted proteins | sample 811131 | NCBI WGS metagenome assembly MDSY01 (sample SAMN05326643, study PRJNA326480) | marine metagenome | isolation source: seawater | place: Atlantic Ocean: South West | collected 2010
ATAATCGTATCCGCATCAAGCCCCTGCGCATCCCATTCTTTGAAACATGTGCCCTGCCCCGCGATGGTGGCAGGGGCATCATAGGGATGGATATCAAGCGCGCCTGTTTCGGCCTGATGCGCCGATGCAGCCGCCGCAGCATCGGCATAAGCCCCTTCAACAATATGCAGCTGCGCGCCCGTTTGACGGATCACATCAATCTTCGCAGGGCCCGCAAATTCAGGCACATAAATATGCGCTTGATGGCCCAGTGTCATGGCTGCGTGGGCAACCGCCGCGCCGTGGTTCCCACCCGATGCGGCAACGATACCGGCCGCAGGGACATCCGCGCTAAGGAGGGAATTGAACGCACCGCGCGCCTTGAACGATCCAGTGACTTGGGTGTGTTCAAATTTAAAGTCCAAAGGGCGGCCAAACGCTGTCGACTTCATAACCGGTGTCACATGGACGTGGCCGTCAATACGGGTGTGAACAGCTTCGATATCGGCGCGTGTTACAGGCATTCTGTTTTCCCAGTCATTGGACAATACCGCGCTACCCTGCCACTAAAATACAAAGACCAACAATGATCGATTTGGAGCCCATCCATGAAAGACGACAATCGCCGCCATCCCTTCCGCCGCAGTGCGCAGGACCGTGAAGAAGCCAGCCATGTGCCCGACACACCGCAAACGCGATCACCTGCCTATGCGTTGGCCTTTGCAGATCCCGATTTCATGTGCCGCGATGAATTGCGCCCAGTGCGTTTGCAGCTTGAATTGCTCAAGCCGGAATTGATGCTGGACGAACAAGGGATTGACTCCACGGTCGTCATGTTTGGCGGTGCGCGCATTCCAGAGCCCGCTAAAAAGGACACGGCGCGCACGAAGACACTGGCCGATCTAAGCAAGTATTACGATGAGGCCCGCAAGTTCGCTGAACTGATGACCAAAAAGGGTGAGGCGTCTGAAAACGTGATCGTCACGGGTGGCGGCCCCGGTGTGATGGAGGCGGGCAACCGCGGTGCCATCGATGCAGGCGGGCGGTCTATAGGGCTTAACATCGTGCTGCCCCATGAACAGGCGCCAAACGAATACGTCACGCCAGAACTATGTTTCAATTTCCACTATTTCGCCATTCGCAAAATGCATTTCCTGATGCGCGCCAAGGCGATCACGGTGTTCCCCGGTGGGTTTGGCACCTTGGACGAGACGTTTGAGGCCCTGACGTTGATCCAGACGGGGCGCATGGAAAAGGTCCCGTTCCTGTTGTTTGGACGCGCCTTCTGGGAAAGCATTATTAACTGGGATGCATTGGCAGATGCTGGGACGATTTCAGAAGACGATCTGGCGTTGTTCAAATTCGTGGAAACCGCAGAAGAAGCCGTTGAGGCGTTGGAAACCTGGGAAGGTGCTGGCGAAAAGCGCGGCGTTATTCCGGGGCGCTAACGCTATGAAGGTCGTCGTTATGGGGGTGTCGGGGTCGGGGAAATCGACGCTCGGCGCCAACCTTGCGGTCGAACTGGGTGCGGTGTTTTTGGATGCGGACGATCTGCATTCCCGCGAAAACATTGCACATATGAAGGCGGGCCGCCCTCTTACGGATGACATGCGCTGGCCTTGGCTGGATGTTTGCGGACAGACCATGGGGGCCGAACCGCGCGTGGTTCTCGCGTGTTCAGCGTTGCGGCGATCCTATCGCGATCATTTACGTGCAATCGTGCCCGATCTACGGCTGGTTTATCCCTGTGTCACCGAAGATATCGTGACCGCCCGCATAGCCAAGCGTCGTGGGCATTTTATGCCAACGTCATTGATCCAATCACAATTCGAAACGCTTGAAGAACCGGACACCGACGAAGATGTCATTCAGATCCCTAGCGGATTGTCCCCAGCCAAATCAGCACAATTGGCCGCACGCCTTTTGACCACCCTATAATCCTGCGTCGGCCTCAACCTGTTTACGGGATTTTCGGGCGCGCTCGGTCGCGGACTTTAGCTGACCACAGGCCGCCATAATATCTTCGCCGCGCGGTTTGCGAATGGGGGACGCATAGCCGGCCTCATAGATGATATGCGCAAATGCTTTGATCCGGTCGGCGTCGGATCGTTGGTAGGGCGCACCGGGCCATTCGTTGAACGGGATCAGGTTGATCTTGGCGGGGATGCCTTTGATCAATTTGAGCAGACGGTGCGCGTCCTCATCGCTGTCATTCACATCCTTAAGCATCACATATTCAAACGTGATGCGTTCGGAATTGCTAACCCGTGGATAAGCCGCAAGCGCCGCGACGAGCTTTTCGATGTTCCATTTCTTGTTGATCGGTACCAGCTTGTCGCGGATTTCATCTGTCGTTCCATGAAACGAGATCGCCAGCTGACAGCCGATTTCTTCGGCCGTGCGCGCGATTTCTGGCACGACACCAGACGTCGATAGCGTGATACGGCGGCGCGACAGCTGGATACCCTCGGGGTCCATCGCGATCTTCATCGCGTCGCGCACGTTTTCGAAATTATAAAGCGGTTCACCCATACCCATCAGGACGATGTTAGACACCAGACGCGGGCCGTTTTCACCTGTACCTTGGCCGACTTCAGGCCATTCGTTCAGATCATCGCGCGCGAGCATCACCTGACCGATAATTTCACCCGCTGTCAGATTACGGACCAACTTTTGGGTACCCGTGTGGCAGAAACTACAGGTCAGCGTACAACCGACTTGCGACGACACACACAGCGTGCCGCGATCCGTTTCGGGGATATAGACCACCTCAACCTCATGCCCGCCCGCGATGCGAACAAGGTATTTGCGGGTGCCATCGGTGGACACGTCTTTGGTGACGACTTCGGGCAATTCAATTTTGAAATTCTCCGCCAAAGTCGTGCGGAAGTCCTTGGACAGGTTCGTCATCACGTCAAAGTCGCGCACGCCCCAATGATAAAGCCACTGCCAAACCTGATTGACGCGCATCTTGGTCTGCTTTTCCTTCACACCGACACCAATCAACGCCTCGCGCAGTTGGTCGCGCGTCAGGCCGACAATGTTCAGCGGGCCGCCTTCGGGCAGCACGCGTTTGATCGTCATGACGTCTTGGGTGATGGGGGCTTGCGGCGCGTCCATGGTATGTCCTCAGGTTAGGCTTTCACGCCCTATATAATGCGAAAGGCCAGAATCCTAGGATTCTGGCCTTCACAAATTTAGATAACGGTCAGTTTAGCCGGAACAGCGATTCGCGGCCTCTTCTACACCAGCCGTAAAGCCCAGCAGCGAGAACGTATCGCGCGTCACTGTGCCACGACCGGAACGGGCGCTGACTGTAGCAGAAGATCCGCGCTTCATGGCAGCTACAATGCGTGCATCATCTTCCGGTGTTGCGGGCCAAGCCCATTCACCTTCAGTGAACAGTTCAAACTTGGTACCACCAATATCGAGTTCAGCCGTAGAGCCACCTGCGAACGGATAACCGCCCGTAAAGGTCACTTGGCCCTGCACACCGGCATTGGGGCGATAGAACACGAACAACAGAACTTCGCCGCGTCGCACAGACACAACTTGTCCATCGCGTGAGTTCACGGTTTCTTTGGGCGCGGAAACGGCCCAGCATTCTGTCGGGTCGCTTTCGACGAACACGGACCAGTCCGTATTGGCCGCGACGCGGTTAGAACTGGCTTCTTGTGCCGCGACGGATGTCGTCATCAATGCAAGTGCGCCAAGCGCGTGCGTAATCTTTGAAATCATAAATACAGCCTCCAAGCTGTCCGTGCCTCTGGTTGCTCTACATAGCTCAGCACCTCTGATGGGTACCTTTTGCGCTAGAATGAGCGGCTTCAACTCGATACCCATAGCATTAGCAAGTTTTTGCCCAAATGGGAAAGCCCTTTGTCCCTTTAATTTCTGGCGGATTGTCGCGCATCAGGAGAGTTTTATGTCAGAACCAGTCGATTTCGTTGAACTTTGGCGCGGTGGGCGGCTTGAAAGCCTGCATCGCGGTCACGCAGTTGTGGTCGGTGAGGCGGGCGAAATCGTCCATGCGTGGGGTGATCCGAACGCGGTGAACTATCCGCGGTCCTCTGCAAAGATGCTTCAGGCGTTGCCAATGGTGGAATCGGGTGTCGCGGATCGCTTTGGTCTAACGAGTGAACAATTAGCCTTGTCTTGTGCATCCCATTCGGGGGCCGCAATCCACACGGACCCAGTTCAGCGCTGGTTAAAAGACCTCGATCTGGGTGACGACGCATTTGCCTGCGGTGAACAATGGCCGTCTGACATTACCGCGCGCAATGGTTTGATAAAGGGCGACGCGACCCCATGTCGGTATCACAACAACTGTTCTGGCAAACATTGCGGATTTTTGACGATGGGCAAGGCAAACGGTTGGGGCCCCGATTATGTGGCCGCCGATCATCCGTTGCAGGTTGGCATCAAACAGGTCTTCGAAGAACTGACACAAGAAACATCGCCCGGATGGGGCATCGACGGATGTAGCGCACCCAATCACGCCTGCACAATTGCGGGCATGGCGCGCGCGATGGCGACGTTTGCCAGTGCGGGCGATGACACGCGCGGGGCGGCCATGGTTCGGCTTCGCAATGCGATGATGGCGCATCCTGAACTGGTGTCTAACACCGACCGCGCCTGTAATGCCCTCATGCGCGCGGCCAAGGGCAAAGCTGCGGTGAAAACAGGGGCTGAAGGGTTCTTTATCGCGATCTTGCCTGACATTAAGATGGGCGTCGCGCTGAAGATCATTGATGGCACCACGCGGGCGTCAGAATGCGCCATGGCGGCGATTTTGTGCAAACTCGGTGTGCTAGATGCGAATGACCCTGCCGTGCAGGCGTATCGCAATCCCGACCTCAAGAATTTCGCGGGGTTGATTACGGGTAATATGCGCCCTGCGGCGGCGCTTGCGTAACTTCGACGAATCCGCCATCGAAACCCTGTTCTCAGGGCGGGGCGAAATTCCCCACCGGCGGTTATAGCCCGCGAGCGGCCCGCAAGGGTGTCTAGCAGATACTGGTGAAATTCCAGAGCCGACGGTCATAGTCCGGATGAGAGAGAGCGTCGGTGTGTGTGCGGGTTTCCCGTGTGCGCAGCGATCCTTTGCCCCGAGGTGATGTGTCACCCGTATGCGTGCGGTTTAGGGAAAAGGAGACCCCAATGACATCCACTTCACGCTACGCCTTTATCAAGGCGCAATGGCACGCCGACATCGTCGATCGTGCCTACGATGGATTTATAGAATTGATCCCCGCATCCCAAGTCGACGTGTTCGACGTACCGGGCGCGTTTGAAATGCCGCTTGTGGCGCAAGACCTTGCTAAATCGGCTCAGTACGCGGCCATCGCTTGTGCTGCCTTTGTCGTGGACGGCGGGATCTATCGGCATGACTTTGTGGCGGCTGCCGTGGTCGATGGATTGATGAAGGTGGGCCTGGACACAGGCGTGCCCGTTTTGTCCGTTTCGCTAACCCCGCATCAGTATCAAGAAACAGACCACCACAACACCATCTACCGCGATCATTTCGTGGAAAAAGGGCGTGAGGCGGCGAAGGCGGCCTTGATGATTGGTAAAACGCGGGCGGCCTTGGCGGCTTAGGCGAATTCGGTCTTTGCGTAGCCTTGCACGTATAACAACGCCGTCAGATCACCGTGGTTGATGCGCGCATCACACTGTTCGGCGACAGACGGTTTGGCGTGCAGGGCCACGCCTGTTCCGGCTGCGTGCAACATGCCAAGGTCATTGGCCCCATCCCCAACGGCGATGACATCGGCGGGGGTGATCCCTATCCGCGCAGTGATTTCATTCAGCGCTTGAACCTTCGCCGCCTTGCCAAGGATCGGGCGGCCCACATCGCCGGTCAGCCGTCCATCCTTAACCAAAAGTGTATTTGCGCGATTTTCGTTAAACCCCAGTTCAGCTGAGACCTGCGCCGTGAAGGCCGTGAACCCACCCGAAACGAGCGCCGCGTGACCACCATTCGCCGCCATCGTTCGCACTAACGCGGCGCCACCGGGCATGTAGGTGATCCGCTCTGCCAACACTTTGGCGATGACGGTTTCATCAAGGCCCTTTAGCAGCCCGACACGTTCAATCAGCGCGGCCTCGAAATCCAGCTCTCCGTTCATCGCGCGGGCGGTGATATCGGCGACGTGGGCGCCAACGCCCGCTTCATCCGCAAGTTCATCGATGCATTCCTGTTGGATCATCGTGCTGTCCATATCGGCCAGAAGCATCTTTTTACGGCGTCCGTTCAAAGGTTGGCACACCAAATCAACGCCCATCTTTTGCACGTCTGCCCAGACGTCCCACAGGTTGTCAGGCTTTGCCTCAACCGCGAATTCTGCCGCCTCGTCTGCTGCCAGCCACTGGGCCGATTGCCCGCCCCACGCATTGCGCAAAGACTCGACCAAGGAAGGGTCCAAGCCACGGGCTTTGGCGATCAAGGTGATGACGAACATGGGCAATCCTCCGGCTTTGTCCCCAAAAACCCCGTTGTGCGCCAAACCGCAACCCCGCTGTGGCGTTCGCTGCAAAAGTTTCCGATAGGCGCCGCCTGCGCCGCGCCGGTCGGCCAACCCGTCGCATTTGGTTCATTTTGCCTGTTGTGCGCGCCTAGATCGCCGCTTAAACGCAGCGGTGGGACACCCTTCCCCAACGAAGGGCATTTATCTGTAAGGATAGCAGCAATGGCTATTAAGACTCCGGGCACGCGACCCGCTAATCCGCGTTTTTCCTCTGGCCCGTGCGCCAAACCCCCCACATGGTCGCTTGACGCATTGCAGGACGCCCCGCTTGGCCGTTCGCACCGCGCCGCCGTGGGCAAAGACAAATTAAAAGCAGCAATTGAATGCACGCGCGACGTGCTTGGAATTCCTGCTGATTATAAAATCGGCATCGTTCCTGCGTCTGACACGGGCGCGGTTGAAATGGCGATGTGGTCGCTTTTGGGCGAACGCCCCGTGCAGATGGTTGCGTGGGAAAGTTTTGGTGCTGGCTGGGTGTCCGATGTTGTGAAGCAGCTGAAAATAGAAGCGTCCGAGCATATCGCCGATTACGGTCACATCGTTGATATGGCCGCTTTGGATTATAACCAAGACGTCGTGTTCACATGGAATGGCACGACATCTGGCGTGCGCGTTGCGGGTGATCCTATCCCAGCAGACCGCACTGGCCTGACGATTTGTGACGCGACATCAGCCGCCTTCGCACAGGATTTGCCGTGGGATAAACTGGATGTGACGACGTTCTCTTGGCAGAAAGTTATGGGCGGTGAAGCGGCCCACGGTATGATTGTTTTGTCACCGCGCGCAGTTGAACGCCTTGAAGGCTACACACCTGCTTGGCCCCTGCCCAAGATTTTCCGCCTCACCAAAGGTGGCAAACTGATCGAGGGTATCTTTACAGGTGCTACGATCAACACACCGTCCATGCTGTGCGTTGAGGATTATCTTTTCGCGCTGAACTGGGCGAAATCCATCGGCGGTTTGCCTGCGTTGCGGATGCGCGCAGATGCCAACGCCAATGCGATCTGGAATTTCTGTGCCACGCGGGACTGGATCGACAATTTGGCGGTGGACAAGGCGACTCGGTCTAACACATCCGTCTGTTTGAAATTCACGGACCCCCGTATCACTGACGGCGCGGCGTTTGCCAAAGCGGTTGCCAAACGGCTTGAGGGTGAGGGCGTCGCGCTGGACATTGGTGCTTACCGCGATGCGCCTGCGGGTCTTCGCATCTGGTGCGGTGCCACGATTGAAACCAGCGACATCGAAGCAATGCTTCCGTGGCTCGACTGGGCGTTTCACGCCGAAATCGCAGCCCAATAATTCAAGTCTAATTTCTGGCGTATTCGCCGCACACATTTCATTGAAGGATGCTAAAAATGGCTCCCAAAGTACTTATCTCCGATAGCCTGTCCCAAGCCGCTGTTCAGATTTTCCGCGATCGTGGAATCGACGTGGATTTCATGCCTGACCTTGGGAAAGACAAGGACAAGCTGGCCGAAGTCATTGGTCAGTATGATGGTCTTGCGATCCGGTCCGCCACCAAGGCCACGGCCAAATTGATCGAAGCTGCGACCAACCTGAAGGTCATTGGCCGCGCCGGTATCGGCACTGACAACGTCGACAAAGAAGCCGCGTCAAAGGCCGGTATCATCGTGATGAACACGCCATTCGGCAATATGATCACGACGGCGGAACACGCCATCGCGATGATGTTTGCCGTTGCGCGTCAGATCCCCGAAGCATCTGCGTCTACCCACGCTGGTAAGTGGGAAAAATCCAAATTCATGGGAGTTGAATTGACGGGTAAGACCCTTGGCGTGATCGGTGCAGGCAATATTGGTGGCATCGTGTGCGACCGTGCGCGTGCGCTAAAAATGAAAGTCGTCGCGTTTGACCCTTATCTGGGCCAAGAAAAAGCCGACAAAATGGGTGTCGAAAAGGTCGAGCTGGATGAGCTGTTCGCCCGCGCCGATTTCATCACACTGCACGTACCATTTACCGATCAGACGGCCAACATCCTTAGCCGCGAAAACATCGCTAAATTGAAAAAAGGCGTGCGCATCATCAACTGTGCCCGTGGTGGTTTGGTCGATGAGGACGCGCTGGCGGATGCCTTGAAATCCGGCCACGTTGCGGGTGCCGCGTTTGACGTGTTCAAGACGGAACCTGCAACGGACAGCCCGCTGTTCAATCTGCCCAACGTCGTCGTGACGCCCCACCTCGGTGCGGCAACGACAGAAGCACAGGAAAACGTGGCGCTGCAAGTGGCAGAGCAAATGTCGGATTATCTGATGACAGGTGCTGTGACCAATGCGCTGAACATGCCGTCCGTCACCGCCGAAGAAGCCAAAGTCATGACGCCGTGGATTTCGCTGTCGGGTCACCTTGGGAATTTCATCGGCCAGATGACGGATGAACCGATCACCGCGATCAATATCCTGTTTGACGGCACCGTGTCCGACATGAACCTTGAGGCGCTGACCGCCGCGACTGTTGCTGGCATTATGAAGAAGGCGAACCCTGACACGAACATGGTATCCGCCCCAGTGATCGCCAAAGAACGTGGCATCAAGATCAGCATGACCAAGCAGGACAAGACAGGCGCGTTTGACGGTTACATGAAGGTGACTGTTGTGACACCCAAGCGTGAACGGTCTGTTGCGGGAACAGTTTTTAGCGACGGCAAGCCGCGCTTTATCCAGATTAAAGGCATCAACATCGACGCCGAAATTGGCGCGCACATGGTGTACACCACAAACGAAGACGTGCCGGGTATCATCGGTTTGCTGGGCCAGACAATGGGCAAGCACGACGTCAACATCGCGAACTTTACGCTGGGCCGGTCCGAGGCAAAGGGTGAGGCGATTGCTCTGCTGTACGTCGATGAACCTGTGCCAGCAGCAGCCCTCAAGGAACTGATGGGCGCTGGCATGTTCACGCAAGTCAAACCCCTGACGTTTGAGGTTGCATAATAGGGATGCGCCCGGTTTATTCTGGGCGCATCCCAGACCCTAATTCAGCCTGAAAGGCCGCAAACATGTTCTATGCGCTTGGTGATATTCACGGACAAAAGGAACAGCTTGAACGGGCTTTTGAATTGATTAGGGCGGATGGTGGGGCTGACGCGCCGCTATATATTCTTGGTGATCTTGTGGATCGCGGGTTTGACAGCAAATGGGTTATTCAAACAATCATGGATGGGCAAAACGCGGGTAAACCGTGGCATTGCATCCTCGGCAATCATGATCTGATGTTTCATGAATTCGTGATGACGGCCAAGGTCGATCATGATGAAATTACCAAAGATTTGTCATGGCTGAACAGCCGTCTGGGCGGCTGCACGACATTGTCGTCGTATATGGATGACAGTGCTATCGACCATCCCGACTGGAAGTGCTGGGACCACGCGAACGAGCACGGGTTAGACCCAGCGCCACAAGACTTGATCCAAGCGGTCAGCGACGCTGCCAAACGCGATGTTCCGGCGGCGCACCTCGATTGGATCATAAATTTGCCGCTGTATGTCGATGCGCCCGACAACCACCGTTTTGTGCATGCGGGTATCAAACCCGGTGTTGCGATTGACGGCCAGACACGTAGCGATCTGGTCTGGATCAGGGATGGGTGGCTGGATTACGAAGGACCACTGGAGTACATGTATGTGCACGGGCACACGGCCTTGGACTTTCCGAAACATCACCGCAACCGCATCAATCTTGATGGCGGGGCCGGACGTGGGCGCATTCTGATACCGACAGTTTATGATGGAACGAGCTGGTTCACGTTGGATGAACGTGGCCGCACACGGCTGGTTCCCTAGATCGTTCGGATCAACCGATGACGGGTGTGGCGATCCTCAATGGGTGGAAACGACGTTTCCAACATAAACCCTTCGCGATCCCAGAATGCGCGCCCCTTTGGATTGGCATCAAGAACGGCAACCAATTGGTGCTGCGCCCCACGCGCCTGCGCGACGCCTGTCAGATGTGACAAAAGCTGCGCACCATTGCCACGTCCACGCGCTTCGGGTGCCAGCAACATCAAGCCTATATAAGCATCAGTTTTTTCTGGGAAACCAAACAATATACCTGCAATACCGATAAGATTTTGGTCTTCCAACAGTCCGAAATGCAGGGAATCTTCTGCGGCAACATGGGGCGGGCGATCATCGAAAAAGTCGTCAACAATGTCCGCATCAGGCACCCGCCCGTGTTCTAGCATCACATAATCAGCCGCACGTTCAAAAAAGCAGGCGACTTCGGGGCGGTAGGTGATTTTATCCAGCGGTTTGAAATCCATCCCCTTTGATACCCATGCGCACCTGCGGCAGACAAGCCGCTTTCAGGCACGCAGTGCGTGGGGTAGGTAGCGCATATGAAAACCGCATTCACGTCCCTTCGCGACCTTTTGAACCACGGTTTTGATACCGTCATCGACGTGCGATCACCCGCTGAATTTGCAGAAGACCATGTGCCAGGGGCGATCAACCTGCCCGCCTTGTCCAATGATCAGCGTGCGCAAGTTGGGACCGTTTATGTGCAGATCTCCCCGTTCAAGGCCCGTAAAATGGGCGCGGCGATGGTTGCGCGCAATGTGGCCGCGCATCTTGAGGGACCATTGAAAGACCACCTCGGATCATGGCGGCCGCTGGTCTATTGCTGGCGCGGGGGGCAACGATCAGGGTCTTTTGCATCCATCCTGACGCAAATCGGATGGCGCGCCGAAGTCGTTGACGGCGGATATCAAGCGTTTCGAAATCTTGTCCACGATGTGTTGTACAAGGACGCGGTACCACATCGGCTGATCCTGCTGGATGGCAATACAGGCACGGCAAAGACCGACCTTTTGCACCGTCTAGACCGCCTTGGTGTTCAGGTGTTGGACCTTGAAGGATTGGCAAATCATCGCGGTTCTTTGCTGGGTGAAATGGACGGTGGGCAGCCTGCACAAAAGGGGTTCGAAACCGCACTCGCCTGTGCGTTGCTTAAACTTGACCCAACGCGCCCGACACTGGTCGAAGCCGAAAGCAGCAAGGTAGGAGAACGTGTGGTTCCCCCGACGCTTTGGGCCGCCATGAAGGCCGCGCCACGTATCGAAATTGATGCACCACTCGACGCCCGTGCTGCATATCTTGCCGATGCCTATGCTGACGTGAGTTCGGACGCGCAGGGGTTGCGCACTAAGCTAGAGATTTTGCGCCGTCATCGGGGGCATCTGGTCAACGGTTGGCTTGGGCTTTTGGATGCGGGGAAATTTCAGGCCCTCGCGCGGGCGTTGATGGATGAACATTATGATCCGACGTATAGATCTGGCCGCACACGTCATGGCGCGGATGTTCTAGAACGGTTTAGCGTTGATGGGTTGGCCGAAGATGACCGCGACGCATTGGCCGCGCGTCTGTCGGATTGGGTCGCATCCGTTAGCTGAACGTCACACCCGACCCATCCGTAATTTCGCCAATAATTGTGAACCGATCGTCGGTGAGTGTGTCCGCCATATCCTTTGGCACCGCCGCCAACAATCCGCCCCCCGTTTGGGGGTCAAACATCAGCGCGGCGCGTGGCGTATCAGGGGCCGTCACACGCGCATCATTTCGATTGTCCGCAAACAGCGAAGACCGAACACCGCGTTGCGAAAGGTCCAGTGCGCCGTCCATAATGGGCACCTCGTTTAGCCGCACGGTTGCGCCGACGCCTGATGCCTCACATATCCCCGCAAGGTGCCCTGCGAGGCCAAAGCCTGTCACATCCGTCATCGCATTGACCCCGCGCAACAAACTGCTGGTGTCATGTTGCGACTGAACCATCTGCTGTAAGCACGCTAAAACATCGCCACCCCGCGCCATGCCGCGCATTTCTGCCGCCAAGATTGTGCCTGACCCTATGGGTTTGGACAGAACCAAAACATCGCCAGCTTTAGCCCCCGAAAGGGTTATCGGTGCGCTGTCACATAGCCCTGTAATCGACAGCCCAATGGTCATGCTGTCGCCTAGCGTCGTGTGCCCACCGACCAATACCGCGCCGCAATCAGACAAAGCCTGTGCCACAGTCGCTGTAATTTCCCCCACCGTGCGGCGCTGCAAATCCAGCGACATACGCGGCAATGTGAGGGATAGAACCGCCGCCTGTGGTGCGGCCCCCATCGCCCAGATATCGCCAAGGGCATGGGTCGATGCAATATTGGCCATCATCACCGGATCAAGCGTGACCGCACTTAGATGATCGGTCGTGAACGCCTGCACAACGCCCCCCGTTTTCAGCACCGCAGCATCATCACCGGGAAGTGATACGATGTCGTCGCGCGTTGGTTTTGGCAAATCGGCCAGCGCATCTTGCAATGCTCCTCGCCCAACTTTCGCACCGCACCCGCCACAAAGTGGGGCATCGCCAATCTCGGTAAGCACCCCGTCAGCCACGCGCAGCGGCAAGGGGTCGGCGGGCATTGTTAGCCCGTCAAACTGGGTCATGAATTTGCGGTCAATCTGGTCTTTCCAGCGCCACAGCAGAGTGCCCCGTCGCGCTGTCCCGAACTTTTCCGCAAGCGCAGTTTTGCCGCCCAATGAAATGAGTTTGAGGTAGTCTTTTTGCGGTTGGAATTTGCGCAACGCACCACCCGATAAGCGGGCGCGCAGGTTATCGAACAGGTAGGGCGCTTCGCGGACGGCAAAGACACCGGCCTTGGGGCGTGGATCATGGGACAGATACGCACAATCGCCGACCGCGAACACATCTGAATGGGAGGTCTGCAAGGTCGGCCCGACGGTCAGGAACCCGTCGTGCAGATCAAGCCCAATATCGCCGACCCAGTCATGGGGCCGCGCACCCGCAGCGCCCGTGGTGAAATCGGACGGCACGACGGTATCATCTGATAATCGCACCGCATCAGGTAGCACCTCAACCACGTCGGCATTTTCGACCAAGGTCACGTTAAGGTCCGACAGTGCGGCCAACAGACGACTGCGTGCAGGTGTATCGAAACCGTCCAGCACCAAGCTGCGATCAATCAGCGACACCGTTGGGGACTTGTCACGCAGCGCGTAGGCCATGGCCATCGCAAGCTCCGCGCCTGCAACCCCGCCCCCAATCACTGCAACCTTTGGGGCGGTTGCGGTGTTGCGATACGCGTCCCACCGCGACGCAAAAACGCCCAGCGGCTTGGCTGGAATGCCATGTTCGGAAAACCCTGCAAGTTTTGGCATTTCGGACGTTATGCCGACATCCAAAGCCGCCACGTCGTAAGCCACTGGGGGGCGGCCCTGCACCGTGATCGTTTTACCCACGGGATCAATCGCGGCAGCCTTACCATTGATCAATCGCGCGCCTGCGAACCGCGCGAGTTTTACGAGATCAATGTCGAGTTCTTCGCGTGTGTAGTGCCCCGCAACAAATCCAGGCAGCATTCCCGAATAAGGCGCTGTCGGCCCCGGGTTGATGACGGTCAGCCGAACACCGGGCAGCGGGTTCATTCCCCATTTACGCAGGACAAGTGCGTGGGTGTGACCACCACCAATCAAAACCAGATCGCGGGTGAAGGGGATTGTTTGTTTCATGCTGACGTCTTAGCGCGCGCAGCCGCTGTCGCCCAGCGCCGCGTTTTCACCTTTTGGTCATTCGTATCCGGTCATTTCCAGATATCCGACGCCATCGTGCGTGCCCGTGACTGTCACAGGCCCTTCCCAGTAAGGCACCGACGTATCCATCCACGCCGCATCATTGATCGCTTGAACGGTGACATCGACGCCGCGATCAGGCAGCGTGACACGCCACTGTGTCGGGACAGATCGACCAGCAACAGACACGCGCGACAAGGGTTGCGCATCAAATGCGCCGTCGGGGTAGGCCGTTGTAACACCGTCCGGTTCAATCCATGTGGCCGATGTATAAAACGTGCCGTCCGTCTGGCGCAGCCGAAACCCCATAAGCTTTCCATCCCCCAAAGACAGCGAAAACCAATCCCAGCCCGTTTGATCATCCGACAAGGGTTGCGACGACCATTCGCGATCAAGCCACGCCTGCCCCCGCACAGCCACATCCCCATCAGGCAGCGACAGCGTGCCTTGGATATCGTAGAACGGTTGCGAATAATAATAGGACGCCTGCCCGGCTGCGGACTTTACGGAATAGCCATCCGCGCCATGAAACACGATCGGACCTTGCGCGTTCAGGGCCATGTCATAGGCAAAGTCAGGCCCGCTTGCGGTCATCTGCAACGTATCGAAATCAAGACCCGTCAGTTGCCAGTCGTCGATCCACGCCTCAAACGGTTCAGCGGTCACACCCGCCTGCCCGATCCCCCCGCGTGCGAGCCGTTCTGTCACAAAGTGTTCATCCGTCGTCGTCACCGCCGCGTGGCCCATCCAAAACTGGGGCGACGACCAGCCCTCCCCGCCATTTGGTGTCAGGGCGGATCGAAACAACGTCCATTGAAGCCCGTAGGGTGTGCCGTCCTCTGCCTCAAGGTTGGCGGTCAGATACCACCACTCAATCCGGTAATCATCGTGCGGGCCGTGATCTGACGGAAAGTCAAAAATTGCGGGCTCCTGGGGTGTTGAAAACCCGTCGCTGTCGGCACCAAGTCCGGCAAATCCTTGGGCGCTGGCCGTGACGGGCAACAAAAGGAGCGGGAAAACTCTAGCGTTCATTGGAAAACACTTTCAACAAGTCAGCGGGGCGCGTGCGGGCCAGTTTTCGCGCAGGCCAGAGCGAGGCCAGTACCGCCGCTACCACCGCAAACCCTGCTAGGCGGGCGTAATCCAGCGGGAACAGGAACATGGGCAACCGCCACCCGAACGCTTCGACGTTAACAACTGCCAGCAATGTCCACGCGAGGGCAAGGCCAAGCGGTAGGGCAAGGACCGCCGTCAGAAGGGCCAAAAGAACGGCGCGAATAATTTCAATCTGCCCAAGCCGTGCGCGGGTCAGCCCCTGCGCCCAGACGGGGGCGAGTTGCGGAAGGCGCATGGTGGCAAGTGTCAGAAGGCTCATCAATATCGCGAACCCCGCCACGGCGAGAGTTAGGACGTTCAATGCGCCCGTGATGGTAAAGGTGCGGTCAAACACGCTGAGGGAAAACGCCTTAATGCCCGCTTGGTTGATCATATTCGCCTCTGCCAAACCGAAGGTTTCGCGCAGTTCAATCGCAAGGGCAGGCACATCATCAGCGTCCATTCGAATGCCGAACCGCAAGGCGGATACCGCCGGAAACAAGTCTTCGAACAGCGTTTTGGTTACGATGACCTGCCCGATGGGATTGCCGTAGTCACCATAGATTCCCAACACGGGAAAGGACCGCCCCGAAAATGTAATTTCATCACCGATGTCGATGTCTGCCCGTCGCGCCAGCTGTTCGTTGATCGCCGCACCCACCCCGTTTTCAATATCGCCCCATGCGTTTGGGGCGGCATTCAAAAACAGCCAATTGTCGCGGTAGGTTTCATGGGCGGTGGGGCCAAACACCTCGGATTGTAACCCACGGATGTTTTGTTCGACCGATTGGATCGGCAGGACTTTATCGACGCGGGTTTCAAGAAAGGTGCGCAGGGCTAAAGCTTGTTCTTCATCGTCCGCATAAACATAAAATTCCGAGGCGAGCCGCTGATCCAGGAACCCTGTGAATGTCAGGCGAAAACTGCTGACCATTGTTGATACACCGACGTTTGCCGCCATCGCCAACAGCAACGCCATCAAGGCCAATGACAAGCCCGGCAATTGCTGGCGCGTGTCTGCCCAGAACCATTCTGCCATGACCGATTTCGCCTGTGCAGCCCCAAACGCCAGAACGCGGTCTAGCACGACAGGCAATGCCAATGCGGCCCCGATAAGAAGTGCGGCCAACATTCCAAACCCCGCTACGAGGCCACTGCCCAACCATCCCAGTACCCCCGCCAGTATCAGCAATGCGACGGCCACCCCCGCCTGCAATAATCGACCCTGTCCCGCCTGCATTGCCCATGCACGGGGGCGTGCGGAGGCGAGCAATGGCATGCGCGCCAATTGCCACAGCGACGCGGCGGCGGCCATTGCGGTGCCCCCGACGGCGATCAAAAGGCCCGATACCCACCACTCGGGGCGCAACTGCAATGTGCCCGAAACAGATTGCCCATAGAGCCCCGAGATCGTCGCGGCGACGTCTGGCAGCAGCGCCGCCGCAACAAGATACCCAAGCCCCACACCGATGGCCCCCGCTACAAGGGAAATTACCAAAAGTTCGATTTCCTTTAACAGGTTGGTCGTATTTATTTGTACCTTGGCCAGCAAATCTATTTGGTAAA
>MDSY01134993.1_pt1 | contig 16756 bp, 16 predicted proteins | sample 811131 | NCBI WGS metagenome assembly MDSY01 (sample SAMN05326643, study PRJNA326480) | marine metagenome | isolation source: seawater | place: Atlantic Ocean: South West | collected 2010
CATTGTCAAAAGAATCCAACTATATGCACCTGCTGAATACCTTGTTTTAGGATTTTCAGCATCAATAGCTTTATCAATAACTTTTGCAATTACAATAGGATCAGAATAATCGTTAAAGCTGTTTTCCTTTGTGCCATCAGGAGAACCATAGAAATTTCCATATTCCGAATTTTTGCTATATTTTTCGAAATATTTTGCTGAAGCATTGCCAATATTTGTTCTAATCATACCTGGTTCAATAATTACTACATCTATTCCAAACTGTTCAACTTCTAATCTAAGGACATCAGACCAGCCTTCAAGAGCATGCTTAGATGAAACATACCATCCATAAAGAGGATTATATGCCTTCCCTAATACTGAGGAAATATTGATAATAGTCCCGCTTCCTTGATCTCTCATATGAGGTAATACTGCTTTAACGGTTCTCCCAATACCAAATAAATTTACTTCAAATTGATATAATGCATCTTCCATTGATACATCTTCAATAGCGCTACCTACAGCAATTCCAGCATTATTCACTAATACGTCTATTCTTCCTTGCTCCGCAATAATTTGATTGATGGCATTTTCTACGTGATCTTGTTTGGTAACATCCATCTCTAATGCTATTCCTCCAATGTCATTAAGATATAAATTTTCTTCAACAAGAATATCTCCACCATAAACAATATGTCCCTTGTCAATTAAGTATTGAGCAGTAGATTTTCCAATACCATGTGCAGTACCAGTGATTAAAATTACCTTTTGTTTATCGCTAGCAAAAACAGTTCCAAATAATATTATTAATAAAATAATTTTTTTAAACATTATAACTCCTATTTTCTTTTCATTTAGAAAAAAAGGAGACTAAAAAATCTCCTTTTTTTACTTGAATTAACAAAAATTAAAATTTGTAACTTAACTCAAGGAATAAATTATTAAACTTTGGACTTGAGTCATCTTTGATACCATGCTGATATATGGATTGATAATATCCAATATTTAAACCTAGTTTATTCTGTAGTGGGAATGAAGCTCCAAACATTAGACCATAATCAGCCTCTGCCCCATCTTCTGATATAGTTATATCATCATCTACGTCTGTTATATCATAACTATAGATATGAGAAAAGATAGGTCCAGTCCAAAGAGAAAAACCCCATTTATCTAACAAGGTTACCGAAGACCAAAATTCAATAGCATTTGCCACAACTTCAACATCTCCCGATAATGGCGTGCCAACTAAATCAAGACCTTCAAAAACATCTTGAGCATTATATTTGTTTAATTGAGCTTTAGCTCCTCTACTGCTATATCCCATACCTATGGTTAATCTCTTATTAATAGCGTAAGTAATACCATAACTATTTCCTATAACACGATTAGCTTTTGAGAATGCCGAATTACCATCAATACTCATAGATGTCACTCCGGCATAAATGCTCCATTTTGGAGCGGCTTCATCTTGAGCAGATATTGTTGTTAATAACAGAAAAAAACCTATTATTATTTTTTTCATTATAAATCCTCTTTTATTAATAAACATGTTAATCGCTCTTAGTTAATATAACTAACCAAGCAAAAAAATGCATGACCTTATTTAGTAGTTTTTCAAACATCTTTAGAATGCCAATATGCTAATCCAATAAATAATGCTTGGAATGGAAGTCTTCCCCATGCTACTGCAGCAGAGATATCCATTGCAGCTCCATTGGTATACGCTAAATAGATATTTGCTGGAAATACTGCAATTAACAACGCAATAAGCCCCCAGCCTGCATAATATCTTGTTTTTGGAATAAGTAGCATTATTCCAAATAATACTTCAAAAAATCCACTGATATAGACTGCTGCAAGCTCAAATGGTAAAAATGGTGGATAAATCTGTAAAAACCATTCTGGCTCAATAAAATGATCTATTCCTACCTTGATATAGAAACAAGCCATTATCACAATTGTGATGAGTTTAAATATCTTCATTATACGGATATAGAACCTTTTCTAAAATCTGTTTTACCAATACGAACATTGACTAAGACAGGGATTCCCATTTTTGCATCTGATTTTGCCTGTAACAATACGTCATGTAGCTGAGATGGTTCTGTAACTAAAAATCCTTTTGCTCCATATCCTTCTACAACTTGATGGTAATCCGTATTATTTAAATTGGTGCCAATATCACTTCCAAGCATATCAACTTGTTCTCGCGCAATTTGCTGCCAAGAAGCATCATTTCCTACAACAGCAATCACAGGTAATTTATGTCGAACAAATGTGTCAAATTCAGCCAAGCTAAACGCAGAAGCTCCATCTCCATAAATAATCCATATTTCTTTATCTGGAAATGCACTTTTTGCGCCCAATGCAAATCCTCCGCCAACACCTAATGTTCCAAATGGACCTGGATCAAGCCAGCTTAAAGGGTGTGGTGGTCGCAATATATATGATGCGGTTCCTACAAAATCTCCACCATCTGCAATAATAATACTATCTTTATCTAACACATCATTGATGGTTTTACATACTTTTACAGGGTTAACAAAATCAGTGTGTGCTTCTGATTGAGACAATATTTCATTGTCTCTTTCCTGTTCTAAGGTTTGCAATTCTTGTAACCATGAATCACAGCTTACTTTATTGTTAATTACTTTAGCAATTTCATAAATACTAATACAAGGATCACCTTGTAGCTTTAAATGTGGCTTTCTGTTTTTTGTTAAATCATCCCTACTCTTATTTAATGCAATAATTTTTGCATCCTTATTAATAGAATAACCATATCCTAAACGAAAATCTAATGGAACACCAACAGTAATTACTAAATCTGCATTTTTTAATGCATGTTTACGATTATGACGAAAGAAGAATAAGTCATCTTTTCCAAGACATCCACGTGCCATACCTGAAGTGTATGTTGGAATAGAAAGCTTCTTTAAGGCTTTAACAAATCGCTCTAAATATTCTTTGTTATGTACGGCTTGATTTCCAAGCAATACTACTGGTTTTTTTGACTGATAAATTTCAATAGATGCTTTATCAATAGATGACTGGTTTGCATATCGAATTTTTTTCTTATTAAGTCTCATATATGATTTTTTAACAGCAAACATATCTTTTAAGTAATATTCAACATAAGATTTAAATATTCTGTCAAAGAATGTTTTAGATGATAATTGAGAAGCAAATTCTTTTTTTATGATTTCTTCTGGATAAAGTAAATCAATAGGTAGCTCAACAAACACAGGACCTGGAACATCTGAAAAAGCACAATTAATTGCATTATGCAAAGCAGGTACAATATCTCTAACTTTTTTTACAGATACAGCAGATTTTACATGCGGTTTCATTAACTTTAACTGATCAATATCCTGCAAAGAGCCTTTTCCTTTTAACAATGTTGCTGCTGCTCCTCCAATAAGCAACAATGGAGATTGTGCTAATTGTGCATTTTTAATTGCTGTCATTGTGTTTGTTACACCAGGACCTGCTGTAACAACTGCCACGCCAATCGTGTTTGTAATTCTTGATGTAGCATCTGCTGCAAATACAGCTGACGCTTCATCTCTAACTTGTACGATATCAATCCCTTCTTCTTCGCAACCTATCAAAATAGGAGAAACATGCCCACCGCATAGAGTAAATATAGTTGAAACATTATTTCCTCTTAGAAAAGAGCTAATTAAAAAGCCGGCATGTGATTCAGATGCCATTAGTTTTTAGTTTTCTAATGATACAATTTGTTGTTCTTCTGGAACGCTTAGTATTGATACATATAGTTCATTATCAAGAAGAATTTCTAAAGATTTTTGTACTGCTTTGTCATCTTTAAGCGTGAATTCATACCTACCCTTGTCTCCTTCATAATAAAATGCAAACCAACCTAATAACATTTTTTCGATAAAATCTTTTTCAGTTTCTAACATATCTGATTGTGATTTCTTAATTTGATTTTCAATAACGTTAAATGCATTATTTAAGAATATATTTTTATTATCTTCTTTAATAAGTTTTTCTTTTGCTTCTTCTAACTCATTCTCTCCATCAATATATCCAGTAATATCATTTTCTTTAATAAAGTTTGCAAATTTGTCCATTAATTCAGAATCATTGGATACTTCTTCAAAAGAAGAATATTGATTGCTAGTTTCTTGCGCAAATCGGAAAAATCCTCCATCTCTATAGATCGCACTTGCTAATGGATATTGTTCGCTGTTCTCAATTAAAATATCTGGTGTAATCCCTCCACCTCCATGAACATTGCGTCCACCTTTTGTTGTAAAAAGAGAATCTTCTTTGCTGCGTTCTACTGCCAATAAATTTTCATCAATATATTCTCTTTTCTGAATACTACGACCACTTGGGATATAATATTTTGAATTAGTAATTTTCAAGGCGGAGGTGCTATTAATTGCGATTACAGACTGTACCAATCCTTTTCCAAATGATTTTGAGCCAATAATAACAGCTCTATCATGATCTTGTAATACACCGGCAACAATCTCGCTTGCAGATGCACTTGCCCCATTAATAAGTACAGTAATATTAATATCTTCTGATACAATAGTTTTATTAAGAGATTTATAATCTCTTAAAATTTTTCCAGTACGTCCTTTTGTAGATACCATATCCAATCCTTCTGGCAATATTAAGTCTAACATATCTAGAGAAGAAGATAGTAAACCGCCAGGATTGTCTCTTAAATCTATAATAAGATTTTTTGCTCCCTGATCCATTAATGATAAAAAAGCATCAGCTGTTTCTTTTGGTGTATTTTCAGAAAAATTTGTTATTCTAAGATATCCAACTGCTGGATCAACCATTCCATAGTATGGAATATCTTTGATTGCAATAATATCGCGGTTAATAGTATAATCATAAACAGCATTTGTGATTGGTTTTTTAATTGTTAATACTACATCCGTACCTTTTTCCCCTCTAATTAAATTTGTAGCATCTTTCAGCTCCATTCCATCAGTTGATACACCATCAATATGAGTAATCTTATCTCCAGTAAATATTCCGGCACGAAACGCAGGTGAACCTTCAATTGGACCAACTACTGTCAACTGCCCTTCATACATATAAATTTGTAATCCTACTCCACTGAATTCACCGGTAGTTTTTATATTTAAATCTTCTAAATCTTTTTCTTCATAATATTCTGTATATGGATCAAAATTTTCTAGCATAGAATTGATAATTTTTGATGTTAATTGAGGTATATCTAATTCATGAACATATTCAGTAATAAGATATTTATATACCGTCATAATTTGCTGCTGTGATCGCGCAATCTCACGATAAACATCAAGCTGTTGACTACGTAACAATCCAAAAAGAGAAATTGCAACTATCAAACATATAAACGATAATCTTTTAAATTGTTTTATCATAATAATCTTCCATTTACGATAGACTGTATTTCCTCATGGATATCATTAATTGATTTATGTCCATCAATTAAAATAACGCGTTCTGGTTCTTTTTGTTGCAAATTAAGATAAAAATCACGAACTCTATGCTGAAATTCTATTCCTTCTCTTTCAATTCTATCTCTAGAAACTGACATTCTTTCATTTGCTTCTTCAACAGATATATCAATAAAAAATGTCAAATCTGGTTTTAAGGTATATGTTCCAAAATTGTTTATATTTTCAAGTGCAGAAGCGCTTAATCCGCGTCCACCTCCCTGATAAGCAAGCGTGGAGTCAGCATAACGGTCACCAATCACCCACCTACCATTAAGCAAGTGAGGAAGAATTACTTTATCTGTTAATTGTGCTCTACTTGCAACCATTAACAATGCTTCCGCTCTATCAGACATAGATTCTTCTGCATGCAATAAAAGCTTACGAATTGATTCAGAAATTGGGTCACCCCCTGGTTCTCGTATAAAACTAACTGATAATTCTTTTTTTTCTAATAATTCCAATAGCTTTTCTGCTTGTGTAGTCTTTCCACAACCATCAATGCCTTCAAATGTGATAAATTTTCCTTTAGAAGTAGATTCTGTCATCATTTCTCCCAATAATAATTACTATTTCACCTTTCACTTTCTTTGATTCAAAATATTCAGTTACACTCTCAAACGTTCCTCGTGCAATTTCTTCGTAAAGCTTTGTTAATTCTCTTGCCACAACAACAGGTCTTTCACCTAATTCCTCGTGCAATTCCTTCAATGTTTTTAGTAAACGATGAGGACTCTCAAATATAATTATAGTATTATCTAAACTCTTTAAAAAAGAAATTTTCTTTTTTCTTCCTTTCTTATGTGGAAGAAATCCTAAGAAAAAAAATGAATCTGAAGGTAATCCAGAAACGCTAAGAGCTGCTGTAACAGCAGAAGCTCCCGGGATAGAAATAATATCAATTTTTTTATCAATACATTCTCTAATCAATTTATAACCTGGATCACTAATTGTCGGCGTTCCAGCATCAGATATTAATGCAATACTTTTTCCTTCATTCAATAAATCGATAATCTTAGGAATTTTTTGAATATTATTATGTTCATGATAGCTATCCATTTTTGTTTCAATGTTATAATGTTTCATTAATTGAATAGAATTACGTGTATCTTCTGCAAAGATAAAATCAACTTCTTTGAGAGTATCAATAGCTCTAAATGTGAAATCTTTTAAATTGCCAATTGGAGTGGCGACAATATACAGTCTACCTTTATCAGACATTATCCTAGCTTGTTTAAAGCTTTTTTAAAACAATCCATTCCAAAATCAATGTCTTCTTTTTTAACATTAAGATGTGGACGAAAACGTATAGACTGATGCCCAGATCCTAATAGAATTGATCCTTCTTCCAACAATAATTCTGATAATTTATCTCTTTTTTCTCCAGAAGGAAGATCAAATGCGCAATATAAACCTCTGCCTCTTCCATTTGATACAAGATGAGGGTATTCTTCTTGTAATGCATAGATAGAGTTTAATAAATAAGATCCTGTTTCGTTCGCTCTTTCTACTAAGTTTTCTTTCTCAATTAACTCTAAATAGATAGTAAGACGTACCATATCTACTAAACTTCCACCCCAGGTAGAGTTTAGTCGACTAGATTCTTCAAAAACATGTTTTTCGACTTCTTCAACTCTTTTTCCAACTGCAATACCACACACTTGTGTTTTTTTACCAAATGAGATGATATCAGGTCTTGCAGAAGAATCTTCTCCGCAACAACAGTCACTACATGCGTGTGCTGCAAAATGTTGATGTGCCCACATTTTACCTGTAACACCAATTCCTGTTTGCACTTCATCATATATAAGCATGATATCATTTTCATATGCAATAGTTCTTAATTCTTGCATAAACTCACATCTAAAATGATTATCTCCACCTTCTCCTTGAATTGGTTCAAGAATAATAGAAGCAATATTATCAGGATTTTTAGCAATAGCATCTTTGATTTCTGCTATCGCTTTTTCTTCTAAAGCAATTACTTGATCTAAATTTTTATCTAAAGGAAATGTAATTTTTGGATTTGTAATACGAGGCCAATCAAATTTAGGAAAATACATGGTCTTTCTTTTATCGGGAGAATCTGTTAAAGACATTGTATACCCTGTGCGACCATGAAAACATTCTTTAAAATGAATGACTTTCTCTCCTTTTACACTACTGCCTTTTGCTAAATTTTTTCTACGCTTCCAATCAAATGCAACTTTCAATGCATTTTCTACGGCTAATCCACCACCTTCAATAAAAAATGCATGTGGTAGGTATTCTGGTTGTGCAACGCGTTTAAATGTTTCAATAAATTCTGCCATCTCTAATGAATAAACATCGGAATTTGTTGGTTTATTGATAGCAGCAATTTTCAGTCGTTCTGACTGCTCCAATACATAAGGGTGATTGTAGCCTACTGATAAGGATGCAAACATAGAAAACAAATCAAGATATTCTTTTCCAGTTACCTTGTCAACCAACCATGAACCATGAGATTTCTCTAAATCAATAATTGGAGACATTCCGTCTGCAAGAATACTTCCACCAATAACTTTTCTAATATCAGATAATTCCATTTAATTATGCCTCTCTTTTCTCAGGATTTTTAAATGACCAATATGCTAATACGACTATAATAAAACCTAACATCCAAAAAGTTCCACTATTATAAAATGGGTCAGAGAAATCAATCAAATCCTTAAAGCGACCAATTAAAAGAGAGATTCGGCCCATAACTGCAAAACCAAATGATGCACCAAAACTAATCATTAAAAAGTATATCCCTAGTCGCGTAAAACGACCATATTGACCAGATTGTTCTCTTGAAAAATAGAAATACATTAATGCACTAAGTGTACCAATTAATAATACATATTTATTAAAAATCGTATCACCATACCATGCAATAGAATCGCTATAGAAAAATGGCGTAGTACCACTAAATAAATCTACAGCAGTAGATCTTACTTGTTCTATAACATTTGACTTTAAATATCCAAAAGCTTTCAATCCAGCAGCAATACCAACTGTGTAAGCAATACCCCATCTTGCCATCCAATTAAATTGCCTAAATACACTCAATAACATCATAATGCCTAATAAAAGTGGGAATAAATATAAAATGCTAAAGTCATGTCCTTTATCAATAACATAATATTCTTTAAGTGGACCCTCTGCAGCAAACAATCTTCCAAATAAATTAGGATAGATTTGAGTCCAGTAAAACGTTGCAGCCCAATATGCAGCAGAAACACCAACAAATACATGTTCTGCTATCTTATAAAATGGATTATCTCTGTATAGATAAGAAAAGATTCCTAAAGTAAGAAATGCAGCAATCCAAGCACCAATTATAGTAGAAGAAAACATATTAATACTTTCTCTCTCTTCTTTGAGTGATAAAATAAGCCAAATTACCTAAAATGATAAATAATACGATTACAATATGTCCATAAGATTGTGCAGCCATTCCACTTGTAGCAATTCCCCTAATTCCAATTAATGCTTCATATTCTGCTGCACCAGGCATACCTGCAAGTATTCCTTTCAATTGTCCAGTGTTTACATAAGGCATTACTTCATTTACCTGAATAGATGTTGTACCAGACGATAAAGGAATACCGGTTGGATCTCCGCCATACTGAACCCATTCAAAAGTTCCAGGATACCCAGCAGAACCAGTAAACATAAACTGAAAATCGTTTAGACTATTTACTCCTTCCATCATTGGAATATCATCTATTGATGTTTGCTCTGCATCAACCGTAAATACTTTACGTAAATCGCTTTCTAATCCTTTTACAATTGCTTCATTTCCAGGTCTAAATCCTAAAAGAACGTAATCTTCATATTCAACTAAATCGTATTCTTTATTAATTATTTCTAATGCATCCTTTGCCATATACAATCCATCAGGCCATAAACAAGTAATATAAATTTTGTGCCCACGATCTTGTCTAAGAAGATGGCGCATAACACCTAATGTCATTGGATGAATCTCTGGTTTAGTGCTAGGACCATAGTCAAACGATATTAAAATATTAGAATTTTCAGGTAGAGATTCTATCGTATCATAAACTTTTTGAGAATCCTCGCCTGGTCTTATTGCAAGATCAACAGGACTTAATAACGGAACAAGAACTGCTAATCCAATCAAAACAAAGATTACTCTTCTATCTACTGAACCAAGTTTTAATATAATATTTTCAAGTGTTCTCATTGGTCACCTATATATGATTTTTCTAGTCCAAAAATATATCTCAAACTTGTTATAATAATGCCTAATCCAATACCAATCATAATAGCTCTTGCACCAGCTAAATTAGGCACTGAATAAATCCATTCCTGTAGAGCAGGAAGATAAAATACTGATGGTTGATCTACGGGCCATCCCATTGACCAACCAAGAAGCGTTACCCCTAATAAACCTAATGCAACTACACCAAAAACAATTTGACGATGCTTAACATATGTATTAACTACTATTCCAAGAACTAGCACCAACATATACATAACCATCCAACTTGAAATGAGTCCTCCTGCTGGTACTCTTCCAATCATAATGATTATACCAGCAAGTAGAAGTAGTGTTGCTTCGAAATTTCTTGCTCTAAACGCACGATATGATGCAGAGGCTACATAAAATGCTAACAATGCAAACATTGTTGCTGATAGAGGTGTAAACACGTTATCGAACATCCACTTAAATAACCCACCTTCGGTTTGTATATGTGCTCCCCATTGTGCAGGAATTATTTCTAAATCACCATCACCACCTGCATTTGATTCTTTATAGTCATTTACAAATTTTTCAGCAGATTTATTTGTAAAAAATGTTGTTTGTACATCTTCTGGAGATTTAACAAATATTTTCCAAACCCCCTTATCCTCATCAAAATCTGCAACCCTATCTTCTTTTAAACCTTTAACCCCTTGTTCCGCAGATTCTTGTGTAAAATGTAGTTGTGTCGCAGTTATCTTTGAATTTTTTTCTGAATATTCAACAATAATTGCATTAGGAACAGTAACCGAGAATGCACCTTTCATAAAAAAACCAATAACAAAAACAGCAAAGAAAGATACTATTGCAATAACGCTGTATTGCCAACCTGATTGTCGTTTAAGGACTTTTAAAAATTGTAATTTTAATAAATTTAATGCTCCAAGAAAAATTGCAAAACTAGCGATAATATCATACCATTGAGTTGCATCATCATTTACAAACGCCTCAATAGAATCATTATCAATAAACCATCCAAACAACGTCAATGATCCAAAGAATGCAACAATAAAGATTGGAATATATCTTCTTAAAAATATCATTTTATCTTATCCAATCCATAATATCAAATTTAGTATTGAGATCGAAGACAGCAGAAATTATATCAGAAAAACTACTGAAAAGTAATATAAATAAAATTAAACCAATTAACATTAGCTTAACAGTATCTTGTGCTTTTACGCCACCAATTAGTTCTGGTTTTTTTGACAAGTATGCACTTGCTGCAAAATATTCTTCTCCCATCAACGTGTAGTCACATGCTGTCACAAAGAAAGGAATTTGAGCCTGAGAAGCAGTTCCAGCAATTTGAATTGCGCCAATACCATTACCTGTTTCAGCAAACAGAAGTGATTCAGCATAAAATTTACCCATATACATACATGCAGCAGGTTTGTCTCTCTGCATAATACCATTCACTCCAGCTGCATATGCAAATTGATCATCTGTGACATAGTGAACCATATCATCGTTAAACATTTCTGGTCTTCCTTGACTAAGATATGATTCTTTACATGCTTCTCTTGCTGCCTGCATTACAATAGACCTTGCAACAGGAACATCTAAATCAGTTTCATACTGTGCTGTCATTTTTGCAACATGGCCTAAAACAATTACACCAGCAACTGTTTCTACTTCATTCATATCCATAATACCTGGAACATACAAGATTGGTCTACCCATTTCTGTCGAACGACCTACAGCTTCTTCTACTGCTTTTAACCCAGGAATGGTACGCAAAAAAATTGATTCAGAATTTGTTCTAGCATTTCGTATTTCGCTAACCAAAACCATGATTACAGTAAGTAAAACAATAAAAATAAATGTTCTTTCTGATTTGAAAATTGATTCAATCGTCCAATCTAAACTAAGACTATTAAATATATAATTGAAAAAAACATGATAATTCAATAACACAAAAGTAAGAATAGCAATACCTAAAATACCTACTGCATATGATGTAATTTTTTGTAGTTCTGTATTATTCATTTTTATCCAATCTCTCTAGCTCAGAAATTAAAAACTCTACGCTAATACTGCTCTCAAATAATTGTGCAGCCCTATAATAACCATCTGTTTTGATAAATGCACCAATTATTGGACCAAAAAATACCATCACTTGACTACCAATAAAGTTTAATGGTTTTGTCATTTCAAGAAAAAAAATTGAAGGGGTTACCATTTTTAAATCAATAATCTTTTTTGCAATTCCAGTCAAAAATGATTTATCATCTATTGTTAAATTTTGATTCATTGTAATTCAACCATTTCTAAGTTTGCTCTTGGAATTAAATAATTTTTTCCATCAATATTTATTTCTGCAACTCTTACCATTGTTTCAGAATCCATTTTATGTAATTCTGCTGGCAAAGAAGTAACTGTCCCAATCTTTCCAAAATTTGGAGATCGAATTACTCTTACAATGCTCCCTTCTTGGATACCTTCTTGGACGTTTGAAGAAGAATCATCTTTACCGTCAGATTCAATTGGAACAACAATTTCTGGACGAATAACACCCGCTCTAATTTGTGTTGCTCCATTAATTGATGCATTTTTTCCATTGTGAGATTTTAGCAAATCAAATGTTGCTTTACTCATTGGAATAGATCCATATCCTTCAGTAACAATAAGAGCTGTTTTTAGCTTTTCAGTTCCAGTGATTGCAACGCCAAGATTGTAGCCAAGCACTTCTTTTAAATCATAATAATTAAAGCCGCCTACAACTATTCCAGCAACATTACAAGACATTGCTTTCTTGTAAGCTTCTAGACTCAAAAATGATCCACCTACTAAAATTTTTCCTGCCATTTTATCTGTAATTTTTTCTGCACTTAATTCTTGAGAAGGGTCATTACATATCAATTCTAAATCACCTTGTTTTTCTCCCGCAATACCAAATATACCTTGAATAAATGACGCTTTAGAATTAACGATTATTCCTTCATTTTCAATAATTTCTCCAACTTCACCGCTAACATAAGCGTCTATTTCTACTGGCATTGGAGCTTCTCTTAAAACAACGCGTCCTGTAGTATCTGATATAGATTCCACTGTTCCATCTACTGGAGAATCTACAGCTGATTTAAACATTCCAAGCAATCCTGGAGTTTCAGCAATTTTATCTCCTTTTTTAACAGAATCTCCTTCTTTTACCAGCAAACAATTTTTTACATCTTGTGGTTCAATATTTAAAATATTATTCACTTTTAACATTTGCACGTTTCCAGGAAGAGAAGTTGATGCAACAATCATTTCTGGAGATAGACTATCTCCTTTCTTGACTAGTACTTTTCCTTTTAAAGGAAGAATTCTTTCTTTTCTAAACAGTGTTTTCTTTAAAACTTTTAATCCTGGTGTATATGAATGAGCCATTAAAACAAGTCTCCTTTAGGATATTCGTTTACTGCGTCAGACCAAGCTAAAAGATTATTGATGCGATCTGAAGATTCTTTCGGAAGACTGATTGGACGATTTCTGCCATCAAAAATTAAACCAACAACTCCTCCATAAATTGTTGAAGATAAAGACTCCCCTTTGCCAGCTCCTACATCAATTCCTCTTGAAGGTTGTATATCAATTGTAACAGACTCATATGGGAATTCAATCATTTCTAATGATCCTTCATTAATAACTATCTCTTTTGTTGATCCATCTTTAAATGTGAGTGTAACTTTTGCCATTTCAGCGTTTGGTTTTACTTTTCCTACTGGTGCAATACATGTTCCCAATCTAATTAAACAATCATTATCAAAAACTTCTAAAGCAGCTTGACTTGCATCATCTTTTAATTCCTGACTATCAATATTAGCTAACACACCTAATTGTGGCATCATAAATATTGAGTCTACAGCCAATTGAGTAATTCCTTCCGGCATAAATGCATCAATAAGCATTCTAGCAGATTGCTCTCTACGAGGTGCATGTGACAACACTCCACCAGAACCTACTAATAAATCTAAATCCATCATGTTTACTATAGATTGACCGCTAGCAGACTGTTCAAAAGCATCAGAAATTGTTCTCTCAGATTGAACTCCTTTTAAACTGGTTGCAAACGCTTTATGTTGTATAAATGATAATCTTAAAGCTTCTCTTGCAATTGCTTGTTCTACAACTAATTCTTCTAAAGATTGAGGAACAGTAGTAGGACGAATCATTTTATTACCAATACGATTAGTTAAATCGCTACGATTAATATCAAATGGAACCCAGCGCAATACATTGTCTAAACCAGATTCAGCTAACACATTACAAATAGAATAGCTCATACCAAGATTTGCACTTACAGTACGATTAAATTTTTCTTCAAATACAGAAAATATATCAGTTGTTGCTCCACCTATATCAACCCCTACTACAGAAATATTTTCTTTCTTTGCAATCATTTCAATTAAAGAACCAACAGCTCCTGGGGTTGGCATAATAGGTGCATCAGTCCAAGACATAAGTTTTTTATATCCTGGAGCTTGTGCCATAACATGCTCCATAAATAAATCATGAATTTTATCTCTAGAAGGTTCTAAATTTTCTTGCTCGAGTACTGGTCGAATATTATCTACAATATCAAGGTCAGATATTTCACCTAATGTTTCTTTAATGCCATCATGTGCTTTATTGTTACCAGCATAAATAACAGGGAGCTTATAATTTTGTCCTAATCTAGGTCTTGGATTAGCAGCAGCTAATATTTCCGCTAATTCCATAACGTGCGTAGTTGTTCCACCATCGGTTCCACCAGATAATAATATCATGTCTGGTCTTAGCTGACGGATTCTAGTAATTTTTTCATGTGGCAATCTCCCATCATTTGATGCTAGAACATCCATAACAATTGAACCAGCTCCTAACGCAGCTCTTTCTGCACTCTCACCTGACATAGATTTTACTACTCCAGCTACCATCATTTGTAATCCACCGCCAGCAGAGCTTGTAGAAACATAAATATCAACGCCTTTATTACCATTGTCAGGAGTAATAATTGTATCTCCATCAAGAATAGTTCTTCCAGAAAGCTCTTCTACCTCCATAACAGCATTCAATACTCCTTTGGTAACATCTTCAAAAGGAGCTTCAACAGTTGTAGGAGCTTCCCCTCTAAAAGTTAAACGATAACGATCATTTTTCCATTCAATCAAGATTGCTTTTGTAGTTGTACTACCACAATCTGTTGCTAATATAGATTTAATCTTTTTGTTCATGGTAAATATTGCCCAATAACATATAATAATGTAGGTGGACATGTCAATATTAAAGAATCTAATCTGTCAAGTACGCCCCCATGCCCCATTAATAGGTTAGATGAGTCCTTTACGTTAGCTGATCTTTTTAAATATGACTCTAATAAATCGCCCAAAAATCCTACGATACTGAATATAAATACAAACACTATTATATCAATCATTTTTAGATCAGTAGCGTTAGAATAATGATCAAATAATAAAATAAATATTGTAGAACCAACTAAGCCTCCAAAAAGACCAGCATAGGTCTTATTAGGGCTAATTGAAGGAGCAATTTTTCTTCCTCCAATCAGATTGCCAAAAATATATGCGAAAGTATCATTTAACATAACGCCACAAAATAACATTAAAGTAAAATAAGAATCTAAACGATCATCAATATCTCTTAAAACAAATAAACATGATAAACTAAGGCATACATAAAATATTCCTAGTATCCACCAAAAAATAGTATTTGTTTCTTCTTTTTTTAAAGATAAGAACTCTATAAAAGCCATAATTGTGAAAAACCCCACAAAAAGATAAAATACTAATCCTCCTTTTAAAATAATCCAAATAGCAAGAGGAAAACCTATAAGATATATTGGTAATCTTGAACTCAAAGAACTCATGGCAGAAAATAAGAATAGTTCCCTATTATACCAAAAGTTTAATCGCCTTTGGAATTACTTCTGTGCTAACCTTGCTACTTTTAATTAAATCTCCATCTAGATTAAATAAAGACTCACCTAAGGCATCTATTTTGAGTGAAGTAGCTTTTTGCATATGAACATAAGGTAAATTAATGTGCTCGCCTTTAAACACTTTTAAAAAAATATTCATTAATTGTAACCTGCTAACATTATTTTTTACTATAAAAATATCCATTACACTATCAAAAAATCCTCCATTCGGAGCTGCCTTCATACCTTTTCCAGTATGCATACTATTGCATCCAACGATAAATGCGCATTCAATATCAAATGTTTTATCATCAATCGTCACTTTTGCATTGTAGAAAGACCTTTGCATAAGCTTAATAATTGATGCGACGTCATAACGGATTGTACCCAGAAACCTTAATTGTTCAGCCAAAAGATTTGCATAAGAAAACATACCCCATCCAATTATACTAACACTTAAACGTACTTCATTATCAAAAATCACTTTATTAACATCCATTAATTGAATATTGTCTTGTAGTGCCCTGTCTACCGCATCAACATAGTCAAGACAATCGATATCATGCATGACTGAGTTCCCAGAACCGGTCGGAATAACGCCAATTGGAATATCATTCAATAAATCTGCTCTGTATAATCCATTAATGACTTCATTGACAGTGCCGTCGCCTCCAAAAATGAAAACTCTATTAAATTGATTTGGTTTGATTTTTGAAAGAAAATCCATTGCATGACCTGAATATTCTGTAACAAATAATTCTGGAGAAAAACCTGCTTCTTTTATTTTGTTTTCTATGCTATGATAAGATTTGACAGATTTTTTTAAACCGCTAACTGGATTAACTATACAAAGAATAGAATTCATATTTATTTATAATACTTATTATCACCAAGCTTAATTATATCAATACGCACTTTGGTTGTTCCCTCATTAACAAATCCCAATTTTTGAGCAGCTTTATAGGATAAATCTAATATCCGTCCTTTTTTAAATGGTCCACGATCATTTATAGTAAGTCTAATTGATTTTCCATTATTTAAATTTGTGACTTTAACTCTTGTGCCTAAAGGTAATGTTTTATGTGCAGCACTAACTTTATACATATTAAATTTTTGACCATTTGCTGTTAA